>ENA-UOJP01000047-UOJP01000047.1-human-gut-metagenome-genome-assembly--contig:-C102-NODE-47-length-268711-cov-15.995407_pt1 | contig 268711 bp, 259 predicted proteins | sample MGYA00242353_ERZ723900 | MGnify/ENA metagenome assembly ERZ723900 | reverse complement strand
TTTTTTTTTATTTTTTTTTCGTTATTATAACCTTGTTGTTCCACCCCTGGGGGGGTTACTTTAATTTCCTGTACCCCGCCGGCTGTTGCATGGTATTTATTTATCGGATTTCAGTTTTCTTCAGTGCCGCCAGTGTTGTAAAGAAATTTTCCTTAACGATTGAAATAAATTCTTTTTGTGAATAATGGACGGGGACAGAGGAAAGTACGGGACTGTTCCGGGCCAGTAAAGCGAGTATGAACGGTGCGAACAGAGAGAAATATGCGCCGTGGAAGCGGATATTCCCCGTGTCATAACCCAGAGCCTCTTTGAGTATGTCCGATAAAATATAAATTTTCGGCAGACAGTTGTGCAGAATGATCCGATCAATGCACGGAGACGGATGAAGCAGTTCTTTCAGCCAGAGACGTATATGCCAGTCCTTACGGTCGAAGCCGTATTTCAGAAGGGCCGTCAGGATTTTATCCAGTTTCTGTTCGGCGGAAATGTTCTGCAGCGATATTTCCTTTATAATATTGATGTTCAGAAGATAATCGTGTACCTTTTCCAGGACGGCCAGATATAATTGTTCCCTGCCGCCGAAGTAATAATTGACCGCCGCGGCGTTCACGTCTGCAGCCAGGCAGATGTCTTTGCCGGTGGTTCCGTCGTAGCCGTTTTCGGCAAAAAGCCGGCCGGCGCATTCGATAATGCGGGTCTTGGTCGCTTCACCGTCCTTGCGGTTGGAGCGGGAGATTATTTCCGTGTTTTTCGACATAAGTATGCTCCTGTCAGGATAGTTTGTGGCGGAACAGCCAGGCAGCCGCAGGCATTGTCACGGCGGCGACGATCAGCATGGGAGGATAGGTGTAGGCGATAGCGGCGAGGTCCGCCCCCTCCAGATAAATCCGGCGGATCGCTTCAATGACAAACCGTGTCGGATTGATGTAAGTCGCGTACTGCAATGCTTCGGGCATATTCTGAACAGGCGTGGCCAGCCCGGAAAGCAGCAGCATGGGCAGGAGAAAGAGAAAACAGTACACCATGACCTGCTGCATATTTTTGGATACGGCGGAAATAGACAAGCCGATGCCGACGCTGCTTAACAGAAAAATAAAGACTGTCAGTCCCAGTACCGGTAAAGAGCCGACCATGGGCACTTTAAACCAGAATACACAGATGGACAACATCATTGAGGATTGGACGAGGCCGATAATAACGGGCGGGATTAATTTGCCGATCAGAATTTCCATGGGGGTCAACGGCGTGACGAGAAGCTGGTCGAAAGTTCCGTTTTCGCGCTCCCTGGCAACGGATAATCCCGCCAGGACCATGACCTGTGTCAGGGCCAGCATGGCAATCAGGGACGGCAGAAACATCCAGCGCGTGATTTGATTGGGATTATAGCGGGTGCGGGATTGAATATCCAGTACGGGCGGGCCGCCGTATGCGGCGTTGTAGCCCGCTATGACGGCTGTCGTATAGCCGGAGGAAAGTCCTGCCGTAGTCGGGTTGCGCCCGTCCGTAATGAGCTGCACGGGAGCGGTTTTGCCGGTGTTCAGTTTACGGGCGAAGTCCGGCGGGATCGTGATGACCAGCATGGCGTCGCCGGAGTCGATCAGCCGGGCGATCTGCCCTGTACTCTGCAAGGTGGCGACCCGGTTATAAATACCCGTGCCGTCAAGATGAGCCAGCAGCTCCGTTGATTCTCTGCTGTGGCTCTCATCCAGGACGGCGTACGGAATATGCTCTAAATTATATGTGGCCGTATACCCGAAAAGCAGTCCCTGTATAAGCACGGGGATGATGAGAACGATGCGGTTCTTGGGATCCTTGAGCGTGGTAAGCAGTTCCTTATAGACAATATAGTAAATTTTATGCAGCTTTATGCGAAATGCGTTCATCAGTTATACTTCCTTTTTCGTCACTTTCAGTGTAAGCAGTAAAAACAGAATTACATATCCCGCTAAAACAGTGCAGTTTTTCAGGATTAAGGGCCAATTGGTACCGGTGAGGAACAGTGATTTTAAAAGCTCCATATAGTAAGTGGCCGGCAGAATATGCCCGATATATCCGATAGCCGCCGGGACGCTGCGCAGGTCAAAGATAAAGCCGCTGAGCATTACGGTGGGCAGCATGCTGAAGATAAGAGAAAGCTGGGCAGCCAGAAACTGGCTTTTGACGACGGAGGAGATCGTCAGTCCCATGCCGATAGCGGCTAAAATATATTCCATAGAGGAAAGGAGAATGAGAAAAAGTTCTCCGTGAAGCGGGACCTCATATACATAGCGGGAGGTGAGGAGAGACAGACACAGCCCCGCGACGGCGACACAGAAATAAGGGATGGTTTTGGCCAGAATAATTTCCAAAGGACGCACAGGGGTGACAAACAGTGATTCCAGCGTTCCCCGCTCCCATTCTCTGGACATGACCAGAGAGGTGAGGAACATGCCCACAATGGTCATGACCAGGACGATGAGTCCGGGAATGAACATCCACGAACTGGTATTGGCATCATTAAACCATTGGCGCGTAACTGTCGTAATCCGTCCTTTGCCGGACGGAGCGGAACGGATAAAATCGGCGGCATGGGCCGTTTCCCAGTCTTGCAGCCCCTGTTGTATATAGGCATCGGCGGCATTGGCAATTGTCGTGTCCACGCCGTACAGGATGACCTGCACGGGGGCCCGGCCGCGGTAAAGCCGGGAAGTGAAGTCCGGCGGGATGCAGAGGATGACGTCCGCTTTTCGTTTACTCATCAGTTTTTCCGCGGCCTGCATGGAGGTCTCATAGCGGGGAATAAAGTAAGGTGAACCGTCCAGAAAACTGACCGTGTCCCGGGCTGTCGGTGACGTATCTTCCAAGACGACGGCGACTGAAATATTTTTTACGTCCATGGACAGACCGTGACCGATAAGAAAGATGAGCATCAGCGGGATAATAATCCCGATGAGAAAGCTGCTGGGATCACGCGTCATCTGCTTGAACTCTTTGAGGATTAACGCACGCAAACGCGATATGTTCATGATGAAGTCTCCTGTCTCCGGCGTCCGGCTTCGACAATATGGATAAATGCCTCGTTCATCGTCGGGCTGTCACCGCCCTGATGACGGATTTCATCCGGCGTGCCGATGGCAATCATCCGTCCCTGATCCTGAATCATCATGCGGTCACAATACTCGGCTTCTTCCATAAAATGTGTCGTGATGATTACGGTTGTGCCTTCGGAAGCCAACGCCGTAATTTGCCTCCAGAATGTCCGGCGTGCCAGCGGGTCTATGCCGCTGGTCGGCTCGTCAAGAAAGAGGATGGGCGGGTTGTGCAGTAAGGCGGCGGCCATGGACAACCGCTGTTTGTAGCCGCCGGGAAGTGTATCCGCATCGGCATCCGCAACTGCTTCCAGACCGAATTGACGCGTGACCGCTTTGATGCGTTCCTGAATTTGCCGGAACGGTAATCCGTACGCCCCGCCGAAGAAGAAAAGGTTCTCTTTTACGGATAACGTGCCGTAAAGAGAAAATTTCTGAGCGACGTACCCGATATGGGCCCGCGCCTGTGCCCGTGCCGTGCGCAAATTGACGCCCGCAACGGAAGCCGTTCCCGAAGAGGCGGGAAGTAAACCGCAGAGCATACGGAAGGTAGTGGATTTTCCGGCACCGTTCGGGCCGAGAAGACCGAAGATTTCACCCTTATATACATTGAAAGAGGTATGGTCGACGGCCGTGAAATCCCCGAAACGCCGTACCAGGTCGTGTACTTCGATGATCCGTTCCCGTCCGTGCGGTTTTCCGGAAAGTGTGTTGACAGGCTGAGAAACGGTTTCTCCGTCCGTACCGGCCGCTTCCCGCTGATACATCATAAAACTGTCTTCCAGTCGTTCCGATACGGCATGAACCGATACGGAAGGGAAGTTTTTCCATAAAGCCAGCTCACCGAGCTTAGACGGATCGGCCGTAATGAAGCGAATGCCGCCGCCTTCCGGGACCGCGTCGAGTACATGTTCCGTATCGTCCAGCAGAGCCGCCTGGATAATGCGCGGCGGCACGGTTGCCGGAGGCTGTATAACGAAGCATTTACCGGAACTGTGCCGGCGCAGCTCCGCAGGAGACCCGGAAGCCAGTATACTGCCTTTATGCAATATATAAACGAAATCACATTGTTCCGCTTCATCCATATAAGAGGTATTTACTAAAATGGAAACATGTTCTTCTTCAACGAGCGTATGGAGAATTTCCCAGAATTCCCGTCGCGATAAAGGGTCAACACCGATGCTCGGCTCGTCCAGCAGCAATAATTCAGGGATGCGCACAAGTGTGCATGCCAGACCTAACTTCTGTTTCATCCCTCCCGAAAGCTTTCCTGCCAATCTGCCCGTAAACGGCAGCATTCCGGTCATGGAGAGAAGCTTTGTAAAGCGTGCGGACCTGTCTTTTGCGGGAATGCTGTGTAAATCCGCGTAAAGATTCAGATTTTCCTGCACGCTCAGATCTTCATAAAGACCGAAGCGCTGAGGCATATAGCTGAGTCGATCCTGCACGCTTTGCGGGTCGGCCGATACATCACGGCCGAGGACAAAAAGGTCTCCCCCGTCCTGTTTCATAAGGCCGCAGACAAGGCGCATGAAGGTTGTCTTGCCGGCGCCGTCAGGTCCCGTCAATGCGGTTAATCGGTTCGTTTTTGCCGTAAGAGAAATACCGGATAAGGCTGTGACCGGTTTATTCGTTGCGGAGTTGATAAAAGTTTTAGTAAGCTGACTGGCCTTAACGGCATCCATGGCATACCTCGTTATCCATATAATGCTGAGTACATACGATTAAAACGTGACAGTTGCAGGCATGCCCAGACGCAACAGATTATCCGGATCATCCACATAGATGCGCACTTCATACATCAACGCCGTCCGCAGCTCCGTTGTCTGCACCGTTTTGGGCGTGAATTCGGCCGTACCGGAAATATACCCTACCTGCCCGTCAATGGGAGAAGAAACGCTGTCGATGGTGACTTTTGCCGCCTGTCCTTCATGGATCCGGAAGAGATTGTCCTCCGAGATATAAGCGCGAACCCATTTTTTTGTGTTTAAACTGAGCGTGTAAACCGGAACGGCGGGGGAGGCCATATCGCCGGGTTCCAACAGCCGAGAACGGATGACGCCGTCCTCGGGGGCGATAAGTGTGGCCTGAGCCAGATTATATTCCGCATTTTCCAGCTGGACCCGTAGAGATTCAAGCTGTGCTTCCGCCGCATCAATATCTTCCCGGCGGAAGCCGATATCAGACATACGGTGCGTCGCCCTGGCCCGGTTCAGGGCGGCAACTGCCGCTTTGGCCCGGGCTTCGGCATTATCCAGCGCTTGCTTGCTGATTGCGTCGTTGTTGTATAATGTTTGCATGCGGGTATAATCCGCAACCGCGTTATCGGCGGCCGCCTCGGCGGATTGAACGGCAGCTTCCGTTTCCTGAATCTCTTCAGGCCGCGAGCCGTTATGCATTTTGTCGACAACCGCCTGCTGCTGGGCAAGCTGGGTTTTGCACCGGGCGATTGATAATTCAAGAGGGACGGTGTTAAGTACGGCCAGTACATCGCCTTTATGGATGATGTCGCCTTCTTCCGCGTTCATTTGCGAGATGCGTTCGCTGGAATTGAACGATAACGATACTTCGCGGACATCAACGTTGCCGTATAGTGTAAGCGTTGTATTTACCGGACGGAGGAAATATATCCCGGCTCCCGTTACTATCGCAATAAAAAGTATCAGTATCAGAAACTGCTTTTTATATTGTTTCAGATTTGATATCATGAGGTTTCCTCCGTTCTTATGAGCAATATATTATATTCGATTATATAATAGGTAAATTTAAATTACAATTTAAATTTAATATTCGGGTCAAACCGATATGCGTTGCTTTTGTTTTCGGCGATTGATAAAGTTACATATTCATGATAAAATATCATAAATAATATTATTAAAACATATAAAAGGAGGCGTTCTGTCATGGATAACAGATTATGGTCTATTCTGGAAGAGTTGAAATCTGAACAGTACGAATGGGTAGATTTAAGCCATGGGTTAAATAATGAGAGCCCGTGCTGGTCCGGAATCCCCGCAGGCTCCGTCGAGCTTTGCAGGACTGTATTTGACTGGGGTAATCCCATTGTGGAATGCCTCATTCAGACCTTTAAATTTCCCGGCCAGTTCGGTACGCATATTGATTTTCCCGGTCATTTCGTCAAAGGCAAAGCGCTTTCGGAAGAGTACGGTGTAAAACATATGATCTATCCGATGGTCGTAGTGGATGTCAGTGACAAGGTAGCGGCCGATGTCCAATATGCAGTAACGGCGGAGGATATTAAGGCCCATGAGGAAAAGTACGGGGAAATTCCGGAGGGAGCCTTTGTAGCCTTATATAACGGCTGGGCAAAAAACTGGCCGGATCGGGATAAGATTTCAGGCATCGCGCCGGACGGTACGGAACATGCGCCGGGCTGGTCGCTGGAAGCCCTGAAATATATCTATGAAGTGCGCAATGCCGCGGCAAACGGCCATGAAACGCTGGATACGGACGCGTCCGCAGTAGCTGCCGAAGCAGGGGATCTCATCTGTGAGCGCTATGTCTTGCGCAGCGGGAAGGTACAGCTTGAGGTATTGAATAATTTGGACAGGATTGCTCCGACGGGGGCGCTGCTTTTTGCGGCGTGGCCGAATATTGAAGGCGCAACCGGTCTGCCCGTGCGTGCACTGGCTATTACGCCGCGGAAAAAGTAAACACGGCAACAGAAAGGGATGCCCTGTGCATGATTTGCACGGCATCCCTTTTTGTCGGAACGGTAAATCGGTTTCTTCGTTTTGCGCCTGCCTTATTTTCTCCCTGTCAACAGAGCGGAAGAGCTTAACTGCAGGAGCATTGCTTCCCGCCGTTTCATAAAAAGCCCGTCCGCAGTATGGCGGATTTCCACGTGCTCATAGCCGGTCCTGCGCAGGTCTTCCATAAACTGCTCCATATCTCCGTAGCAATGTTTTGACATGAGATCATGAATTGCGAAGGTACCGCCTTTTTTCAGGACACGCAGTGTTTCTTTTAACAGGTCCTGTTTATTTGCGCCGAAAATATTATGGTATACGTAATTACTTACTACCACATCAAAAGTTTCGTCGGGGAAGGGAAGATTTCTGGCATCGCCCTGCTGAAAGCGGATGTTGTCCGTGCCTTCGGCATGGGCGTTTTGCTCACACAGGGCTTGAGAAAATGAGCCGCCGTACTGCCAGTCCCATACGTCTACGCCGACCAGTCGTGCCTGCGGATTTTTTTTAGCGCAGGCAACGGTTAACGCTCCGCTGCCGCAGCCTACGTCAAGGCATGTTCCGCCGGCGGGGATTTGTATATATGCGGCAATTCCTTCGACAATGCGTTTCATCAGCTGCCGGCCGCCGTGATAGGAAAATGCACGGCGGGCCAGTACGGACCAGATGAGGACCGCACCTGAAAGAAAGCAGAGAATGCTGCAAATCCCTGCGGCCCAATACAGATATGCACCGGACAATACGGCGCCGGTACATAAGTATAAGAGGACGCCGAACAGGATGATTGTACTCAGAAGCGGGATTATGATAAAGTTCACGGGGATCCAGCTTTTATAATCGGGACGCATGTCAGTTCACCCTCCTTTACGTGGGAACGGCTTGATATACACGGCAGGGTCTGCTGTTTAAATTATATACCAGGATATTAATAAATGGAAATCAATATCATTTATAATAGTGTATTGCCGGAGTGGGGAAAGTAATACAAAACTTCCTGCGATAATCTTTAAAGACCGTATCGCAGGGAGTTTATCTTATTGCCGGCTGCAGCCGCAGCGGCTGTTTTTTTCCGGGGCTGTGCAATATCCTGTATCGTCACATTGGCTGTACGGATTTCTGCCGTCACGGCGGATCCCGTCTACACAGGTCCCGTAAGGTCTGTTTTTGTCGGCAGTGAAATAACTGAAGGCGGTGAATGTGCCTGCAGAGCCGATTATAGATATACATATGATTGTCAATATAACGGCGGCGCTTTTCATCATTTTCTCCTTAACGGCCGGGCCGGCCCGTTTATTTACAATTATACCATAAGAATGTAGAATGCAAATAAACTTACTATCGAAGATCATGACAGGAGGGACGGAAGATGAAAAAGAAGATTATATCGGCTTGTGTATGGGGATGTCTTGTATGGGGTACGGTTGCCTTTGCGGCTGACAGCGCCGGCACGGATTTGTCCGCGTTGCCGCAGGTATATCAAAGGGAGCGGCTTATCACTCTCAATAAGCAGAATGTTGCCGACGGGAACGGGACGCTGTACGGTAAATTTTCCTTTACACGTGATACGGCTGTACCGGAACAGGCTATTAAGGAAATCGGCTGGATGACATTATACCGGGGTGATTCTGTCGGCCTTCATCCGCACAGTATAAATGAAGATGCCTATATCATTGTTTCCGGGGAGGGTATTTTCACGGACGGCAGCGGTACGGATACGGTTGTTCGTGCAGGCGATATTACCATAGCCCGTCCCGGTCAGAAACACGGGCTCCGCAATGAAAAGGCGGAACCCCTTGTATTCCTCGATATCATTGCTCAGAACGATACATATCGTCAGAACCGTCCGCAGCCGGAAAAAAAGTAAGGAACGGAGGCTGGCGGCGGTACGGACGGGAATGAAGCGGCGGTTATCCAGGAAGTGAGGCTTTATTTTCCGTCCGGAACCGCCGTTTCTCCGGCTTTTTGAGTGTTTCGGCGGGAGACTCCATGACAACAGGTTTTTTGCCTTTATCTAGTTTTTAGTTCCTGCGTCGGATTATAATAACGCCTTCAATGCAGTCAGCCCGTTTTCCAACACGGTCTTATCTGGCGGTGAGGATATGGAGATTCTGACAGCCCTCGGAGGTGTAGTTTTTCCTATTGCAAAACGATCTGCACAGAAAATTTGTACGCCTTTTTTTCGGGCTTCTATTTCAAAATCCTGGCCGCTCCACCCGGATGGTAAAAGCAGCCAACGGAAATTGCAAGTAGCCTCGCCGTATATATCGTATCCTTGGAGAATTGAGTTTACCAATGCATTGCGGTTGATTAACTCCTGTTTTTTCTCGGCAATCAATTCTTGTAGTAATGCGGAATTAAATATGCGGTTCACTATTTCCAGATTTAAAGGCGATACCATAAGGTTCATAGTGTAGAGCGCGTTTTCAAGTGATTGATGATATTGATCCGGAACTACAATATAAGCCACGCGCAGACCTGCACACAAAAATTTCGATGTGCTGAAAATATAAACAGTATTGTTTGGCGCATATGAAAAAATAGGCGGAATATTTTGGCCGGCAAACATATGGTTGATTGCGTCTTCGATCACGATAATATTATTTTTGACAACAATTTCCGCGATAAATTTCCGCTCATCCGATTTCATCGTATATGTTGTAGGGTTGTGATGGTCCGGAATAAAATACAAACCCTTCAAATTCTCGGCTCTGCAGAATTGTTCCATCCTTTCCCGATCTATATGCCCCCGTTTTTCCGGCAACGGGATTAATTGGATGCCTATCGTTTTGACAACAGCTTTCAGACCGGAAAAGCTTAATGCGTTGACTCCTATACGATCACCCGGGCGAAACAGTCCTAAGATAGTTGCACATATGGCATTTTGCCCTCCGGCAGCAAACAAAATATTTTCGGGTGCGGCGCTGATATTTACTGTATGAGCCCATGTCGAAAAATTCTTTCTTTGCACATAAGTACCCGTGGGAGATCTATATTCTAAAAAATGTTGAATGTCCGGCTGAGATAAAAGCTCCTTTATAAATTCAATCACTTTTACGTTTCCGTTGTAGGGAGGAAGCACTGTACCTAACTGAATAACGTTCACTTCTTCATTTGAATAGAGCAGCGTGTCACTTGTGTTTACGTCAGAAGATATAAATGTCCCCTGTCCTACTTTTGCACAGATTAAACCTTGTTCTTCACACAATTTATATGCTCTGGTAACGGTACTCAAATGTACATCTAAATAATCGGCAAGTTCTCGCTGTGGCGGGAGCTTGTCACCGGGTTTCAGCAGGCCGTTACGAATATCGCCTGCAAGTTGCTCTGCCAGTTGAGTATAAATAGCCCCTTTGCGATCTGTAATAACGGGTTTCCAACTCATTGGATAGTTTTCAAAAGAATTTATCGGCATAATTGAATCTCCTCTGTAATATTGTCCTCCGTACAATTATATTATTGTCCTGATAACATGGCAATGATACAATACCGGCAGAGGTGATTATATGAAAACAATAGGATTGATTGGCGGTATGAGCTGGGAAAGTACGGTAACATACTATCAGGTAATTAATGAAACTGTAAAAAAAGAACTTGGCGGGTTACATTCTGCTAAATGTATCTTGTATAGTGTTGATTTTGATGAAATTGAAAAATATCAATCCGCCGGGGAATGGAATAAAAGTGCGGAAGTTCTTGCTCAGGCTGCGAGCGCTTTGGAAAGAGCGGGAGCCGATTTTATCGTAATATGCACCAATACTATGCATAAAGTGGCGCCGGAAATAAGCAGGAAGATCACTGTGCCGCTCTTACATATTGCTGATATGACGGCCATTGAACTGAAAAAATCAAATATCAAAAAAGTAGGGCTATTGGGTACAAAATATACGATGCAGCAAGCATTTTATAAAAATGTTTTGCAGGCTAACGGCATAGAGGTCATAGTGCCCGACGATGCGGGGATTGAAGTTGTGAACAGCGTAATCTATGATGAACTGTGCATAGGTAAAATATCGGCGCAATCGAAAGCCGCATACTTGCGTATCATTTCAGAACTGTCAAATAAGGGGGCGCAGGGTATCATTTTGGGTTGCACGGAGATCGGCATTCTGGTCAAACAGAGTGATACAACGGTTCCTCTTTTTGACACTGCACTGATTCATGCTCAAAATGCGGCGTTAAAATCTATTGAGCAATAAGAAAAATGATTCAGAAGAACGGTTGTATTGTCCGAGTTGTCTTGATAAGATCCGGCTTCCGATTAGTATAATACCTTTATAAAAATTTCCGTTATTCCGCTCCCCATGCAACTATGGAACAATAATTTTATAAATACATATAATTTAGAATCGTTCGTTTTCTTGCATGTAAGTACAATAAGGCCGTAACAAGGTTTGAAAGAAGCGGTAATTATGGCAGACGGCAGGCGCCCCGGTACTCTGATGAGTGCCGGGGCGCCTGCCGTTTGTACCGCGTTATTTGCCTTCGTAATAATATCTTGTCCACATGGTGACTTCCTGTAAGGACGGATGAGGTGTCATCGTTTCGCCGATGGTGTAGATCGACTGAGGTACGAGGTTTCTCGTCAGCCCTTCGGCGCGGAGTTTTTTTGCCGCAGGCGAAGCGATCTCTTCGTGGCGGATTTGGAGCTTTTGCTCGCCTGCATTCATGAGATTGATGAACGGCTGAATGAGAATGGAGGCTTCATGGCCGATAATATGAGCGCCGAGGAGATACGTTGTCTTCTTATCGATGACGAGTTTGACGAAACCGTCGTCGTCATGGCCTTTGAGGAAGCCGAGGGCATACCCTTTGACAGCGGCGGAGTAGTGGTTATAAACCACGTCGACGTCATAACCGGCCTTTCTGGCAGCAGCTTCGGTCATGCCGACGTGTGCCGCTTCGGGATAGGTGTACGTAACGGCGGGTACGACGTCGTAACGGGCCCAGCGCCAATTGTCCGGCGTATTGCCTTCAAAGAGGTTGTGCGCGATAACTTCGGCTTCGTAGTTCGCTTTATGACGAAACGGCGCGAGACCGTTGATATCGCCGAGCGCCCAGATGCCTTCAGCCGCCGTTTCGAGAAATTCGTTTGTTTCAATATAGCCGCGACTGTCAACGGTGACATCCGTATTTTCCAGGCGGAGAAGATCCGTTGACGGTTTGATTCCCGGCGCGATAAGGATTTCTTCGGCTGCGACGGAGCCTTCTTCACCGGTCGCGCGGTCCTTATAATGAAGGACTTTTTCTCCATTTTTAACTTCGACGGAGACGGTATCCTTATTCAGCTCCACGTCGATGCCGTAGTTTCGGAACTGCTTCAAAAGGAACGCCGAAATGTCTTCGTCGTCTTTCGGCAGGAGGCGGACATTATGCTGAATGATTGTGACCTTTGTACCGGCCGCGTTAAAGATATGAGAAAATTCGCAGCCGATAGGGCCGCCGCCGACGACGATAAGGCTCTTGTACGGTTTTTCCGGGTACTTATCGCCGAAAAGGCTTTCCGATGTAACGTAGCCCGCATCTTCCAAGCCTTCCAGACGCGGGATATTGGTGCGGCAGCCCGTACCGAGCACTATTTTGCCGGCGCCGATTTCCGCCTCCGTGCCGTCGTTCATGGCAATACGCAACGTTTTCTTGCCGATGAAGGAAGCGGTTCCTTCATATATATCTATAGTATCCATAGCCGCATAATAGTTACGCGTGCCGGGCGAAGCGGCGTTCAAGTATTTCCAAAGCCTGTCGGAGACAAGCCGCCAATCCAGCGACGGCGTGCCCGCTTTAACGCCGATGCGTTCGGCTTCCCTGATTTCCCGCACGCAGTTTGCCGGCGTGACGAGGATTTTTGTGGGAATACAGCCGCGGTTGAGGCAGGTACCGCCGAATTTACCCCGTTCAACGATCGCTATATGAAGGCCCCGGCGGGCAGCCGCGTCAGTGACGATGTTTGCCGCTCCGGTACCGATTACAATCAGGTCATATTGTTTTGTCATGTCTGTGATCAATCCTTTCTACACTTAAAGTGTACAGTTTAGAGATATTATAATATATATCTCCTTTTTTGCAAAGAACAAAAGGTTAAAGTCGAAGGTGTCCCTTTTCTTGTCAACCTTCACTTTGTGTGATATGATGATAGACGTATTATAATGATTTGACGAAAATCAATATAGGCATAAGAACTCGCGAGGAGGAACCGTTTATAATGAAAGTAACCGTTAATGAAGTAGACCGACACAAAGTGACCCTGCATATCGAAGTACCTGCCAAAGAAGCGGCAAAGGGCGCTGAAGCGGCTGTCAAAAACCTGGCAAACCGTGTAAATATCCCCGGCTTCCGCAAAGGTAAAGCACCGCGCATGGTGTTGGAAAGCTTCTTGGGTAAAGATGCCGTTAAAGGAGAGGTTTTTGAAGTCGTTGCGTCCAAAGCGTACAACGATGCGCTGAAGGAACAGGACATTACACCGGTAACAGAACCGGATATCAATAGAATTTCCGATGAAAAAGGAAGCGATTTCGTCTTTGAAGCAACCGTTATCAAGAAACCGGAAGTTGCATTGGGCGAATACAAAGGCATTAAAGCCGCTAAAGAAGAAGTGAAAGTTACGGAAGAAAATATTGCCGAAGAGCTCGTCAATCTGCAGAAAACGCATGCTAAACTCGCGCCCGCTCCGGAAGGCGCAAAAGCGGAAAACGGCGATTATGCGGTCATAGACTTCAAAGGCAGTATTGACGGCGTCCCTTTTGAAGGCGGCGAAGGCAAGGCTTATCCGCTTCAAATCGGTTCGGGCAGCTTTATTCCCGGATTTGAAGAACAGCTTGTCGGCCTTAAAGCCGGTGAAAGTAAAGAGGTAAAAGTGTCTTTTCCGGAAGATTATTTTCAGAAAGACCTTGCCGGTAAAGAGGCTGTATTTGCAGTAACCGTACAGGACATTAAACGCAGTGAATTACCTCCTGTCGATGCTGATTTTGCCGAACTTGCGGGAAAATTCAAATCTGTCGACGAATTGAAAGAAGATATCCGCCGCCGTCTTGAAAAAAACGGCCGTTTCAAGGTAACGGAAGCATTTAACAATACTGTATTGAAGACGGCGATTGACAATGCGGCCGTCGATATTCCGGAAGTCATGGTCGAGCAGAAAATCGATCAGATGATTGAGGAGTTCCGGCTCAAACTGCAGGTTCAGAATATGAACCTCGATGATTATCTGAAACACATGAACACGGATATGGATAAATTCCGTGAACAGTATAAAGATGCGGCTAAAGAAAACGTGAAGATGGATCTCGTGCTGGAGGCTGTCGCTAAAGCCGAAACGATTGAGGTTAAAGATATGGATCTGCAGGCCGAAATCTTCACGATGGCGCAAAATTTCGGCGCCGATCCGCAGGAAGTTTATAAAATTATTTTGAAAGAAAGACGCGTTCCGATGCTCATTCAGTCCGTCGGCCGTAAAAAAGCGGCAGGCTTTATTCTCTCGCATGCGGTAGATACAAACGCGACGGAAGAAAAAGAGGAAACGCAGCCGGCGAAGAAAGCCGCTGATACGTCAGAAGAAAAGCCGGCTAAAAAAACGGCTGCCAAACGTACGGCAAAGAAGAAAGAAGATACGCCGGAAGCGTAAGGGGGCATAGTAATGAAAATGCAGTATGTGCCGATTGTCGTTGAACAATCGTCCCAAGGCGAACGCAGTTACGATATTTACTCCCGCTTATTAAAGGATCGTATTATCTTTCTCACAGGAGGGATTGATGATACGGTGGCAAACAGCATTATTGCGCAACTGCTCTTTTTGGAAGCGGATAACCCGGATAAAGATATTCATTTATATATAAACAGCCCCGGCGGTGTCGTCACTGCCGGTATGGCCGTTTATGATACGATGCAGTATATTAAGCCCGATGTTTCCACGATTTGTGTGGGTTCCGCCGCCTCTATGGCATCGGTCCTTCTGACGGCCGGTACGAAAGGGAAACGGTTCGCCCTGCCTCATTCGCAGGTGATGATCCACCAGCCTTTGGGCGGTGTCCAGGGGCAGGCTACGGATATTGAAATTCATGCCCGTGAAATCCTCCGTATGCGGAAGGAATTGAACGGCATCTTGGCCTCTCATACGGGCCGGCCCATCGAAGTTATCGAAAAGGATACGGAACGGGATAATTTTATGACTGCCGAAGAAGCCAAAGCATACGGCCTCGTTGATGAAATCCTTATCAGACCCGGTGATGCGGCTGTAAAGGGATAAATCAATAAGGAGGTAAGGTGACTTGGCTAAAGACCATAAGGACGAGCCGCGCTGCAGTTTTTGCGGCCGTACGCAAGATGAAGTGAAGAAGCTCATTGCCGGTCCGGGCGTCTATATTTGTGATGAATGTATCAACGTGGCGCAGACGATTTTAGAGGACGAACTGGCCGAGGACAAAGAGAAACCGGCCTTTGAATTAAAAAAATTGCCGACGCCTCGTGAGATAAAACAGAACCTTGATGATTATGTCATCGGGCAGGAAACTGCAAAAAAGACCTTGTCCGTCGCCGTGTATAATCATTACAAACGGTTACAGTCCAACAGCAGCATGAACAGCGATGATGTAGAGCTGCAGAAATCCAATATCGTCATGGTCGGCCCTACAGGCAGCGGTAAAACGCTTCTCGCACAGACCCTGGCCAGATTTCTGGATGTTCCCTTTGCGATTGCCGATGCGACCAGTCTTACAGAAGCCGGTTATGTCGGTGAAGACGTGGAAAACTGCCTCCTCAAATTGATCCAGGCGGCGGATTTCGATATTGCCAGAGCGGAACGGGGCATTATTTACATTGACGAAATCGATAAAATCGCCAGGAAGTCGGAAAATCCGTCCATTACGCGAGACGTTTCCGGCGAAGGCGTACAGCAGGCATTGCTGAAAATCCTGGAAGGAACGGAAGCCAATGTACCTCCTCAGGGCGGCCGCAAACATCCCCATCAGGAAATGCTGCAGATTGACACGACGAATATTCTCTTTATTTGCGGCGGCGCCTTTGACGGTATTGAGAAAACTATCCGCAGCCGCCGTACAGAAAAGAATATGGGTTTCGGTGCCGATATTCACAAGAAGAATGAAGAATCTGTCGAAGAACTTTTAAAAGAAATCATTCCGACGGATTTGCAGAAGTTCGGCCTTATTCCCGAATTAATCGGCCGTCTTCCCGTGCTTGTCACGTTGAATCCTTTAGATGAGGAAGCAATGGTCCATATTCTGACGGAACCGAAGAATGCTCTTGTCAAACAGTATCAGAAGATGCTTAATATGGACGAGGTGAAGCTGACTTTCACGGACGATGCGTTAAAAGCCATCGCCGAAGAGGCGCTGCGACGTAAAACCGGCGCTCGCGGCCTGCGTTCTATTATCGAACGGATTATGCTGGATGTCATGTTTGATGCGCCTTCCCGTAAGGACGTGGAAGAGTGTATTGTCACAAAAGAAAGTATTATTGACGGCAAGGCTCCTCAGCTAAAATTGAGATCATCTGAGTAATTTCTATAGAACTCATTTTCTGCCAAGGAAATGGGTTCTATTTTTCTAACGCTCCTTTTACTAAAAGAAGGTGAAATATATGGAAGAAACACAGCAGAATATACTGTCCGTTCCTCTGGTTACGCTGCGGGGGATCGTTATTTATCCCAAGTTGGTAAGTCATATTGATATAGGCAGGGAGAAGTCGATGGCCGCTATTGAAAAAGCGATGGATACGAATCGGCTTCTCATGGTGGCGGCGCAGCTCCGCGAAAATGATGAAAATCCGGGATTTGACGAGATTTATCATGTCGGTACACTCGTTAAAATCCAGCAGATGCTCCGTGTCCCCGGCGGCGGCGTGCGCATTCTCGTCGACGGGTTATACAGGGCCGTGATCAACGGGTTTTCCGAACGGGACGAGTATTTGGAAGTGGCTGTAGAAGAAATCCCCGAGTACGTTGACGATCAGCTTGAAGAAGAGGCTTTGCGCCGTGTTATGGCCGGCCGTTTCGAAGATTGGCTGCGCCGCGTCAAGGACGGTGATGAAATCCGTGATAAAATATCCGTCCTTGAAGGGCCGGGCGTACTTGCCGATTTTATCGCATCCCAGTTGCCGCTGCAGCTTATCGTCAAACAGCAGATTCTGGAAACGGCAAGCGTCAGTGAACGTATCCGGCGTGTTACGGGACTTCTTGATATAGAAACGGATATTGCCCGTTTAGAAGCGGAAATATCCAAGGAAGTCCGTTCGCAAATGGATAAGCAGCAACGGGAATATTACTTGCGCGAAAAGATCCGTGTCATCCATAATGAATTGGGTGATAAGGTTGATAAAGATACGGAAGTGGAAGAACTGCGCGAGAAAATCCGTGCTCTCGTTTTACCGGATTATGTGGAAAAGGCGCTCATGAAAGAAGTGGATCGCCTTGACCAGATGCCGCCGATGATGGCCGAGTCGGCTATTATCCGTACGTATATCGATTGGGTCATGGCTTTGCCGTGGTCGGAAGAATCTCAGGACAACGCTGACTTGAAGGCGGCTCAGGAAACGCTTGATAAAGACCATTACGGTCTGGAAAAGGTGAAAGAGCGTATTATCGAATACTTGGCGGTGCGCCAGCTGACAAGACGCGCCAAGGGGCCTATTCTTTGTCTTGTCGGTCCTCCGGGTACGGGCAAAACCAGTATTGCCCGCTCCATTGCTCGGGCGATGAACAAGAAATATGTACGCGTATCTCTCGGCGGCGTTCGTGATGAAGCGGAAATTCGCGGCCATCGCCGTACTTACATCGGCGCCTTACCCGGCCGTATCATGACGGGAATGAAGCAGGCGGGAACGAAAAATCCCGTCTTTCTCCTCGATGAAGTGGATAAACTCGCGTCGGACCTCCGCGGTGATCCGTCGGCGGCGCTTCTGGAAGTGCTCGATCCGGAGCAGAATGATACCTTTACGGATCATTTTATTGACCTTCCCTATGATTTGTCGAAGGTATTTTGGATTATGACCGCCAATGTCATCGGAAATATTCCGCGGCCTCTCCTGGATCGCATGGAAATTATTGATTTTTCCAGTTATACGGAAGATGAAAAGGTGCAGATTGCCAAAAAGTACCTCGTACCCAAGCAGCTGAAGGAAAACGGAGTGATGCCGAGAGAGGCGAAATTTTCCGATTCCGTGTTGCGTCATATTATTCGTGATTATACGCGTGAGGCGGGCGTGCGCACGCTTGAAAAAACAATCGGTTCCGTTTGCCGCAAATTGGCTAAAGCCATTCTTGTAGATGAGAAGCCGGATCTCTCCATTACGGTAAAACGCCTGCCCGACCTTCTGGGGCCTGCCCGGTTCTTACCGTCCAGTCACAACAGGCGGGATGAAGTAGGCCTTGTGACGGGGCTTGCCTGGACGCAGGTGGGCGGTGAAGTCCTGGAAACGGAAGTTGTCGCCGTCAAGGGTAAGGGAAGCCTGATCCTCACGGGGAGGCTCGGCGATGTCATGAAGGAATCGGCCACGGCGGCCGTTACATACGTGCGCCGCCGTGCTGACGAACTGGCGCTTCCTGAAGACTTCAACACAAAGACGGATTTACATATCCATTTGCCGGAGGGCGCTATTCCCAAGGACGGCCCGTCTGCAGGCATCACGATGGCGACGGCAATTGCTTCGGCCCTCACCGGCAAGGCCGTGCGCCATGATGTAGCCATGACCGGCGAAATCACCCTGCGCGGCAGCGTTCTTCCCGTCGGCGGTATTAAAGAAAAAGTTATTGCCGCCCATCGTGTGGGGATCAAGAAGGTCCTCCTGCCGGAAGACAATAAACGGGACATGGTCGATGTGCCGCAGAAGGTCAAGGACGATATGGATTTTGTTTTCGTCAGGCACATGGATCAGGTATTGGAACAGGCGTTGGTGAAATAATGACACTCAGAGATATAGCGCTTATCAATACTGAATATATAGCGTCGGCAGTCCGCCCGGACCAGTATCCTGACGGAGACAGGCCGGAAATCGCTTTTCTCGGGCGTTCCAATGTGGGGAAGTCCAGCCTTATCAATTCGCTGTGCAATCGTAAGGGATTGGCTAAAGTCAGCGGCGCTCCCGGTAAAACACGGACGATTAATTTTTTTGCGGGCGACATACGGGAACGCACGGACGGCGAGTCTGTCCGCCGATCCCTTTTTCTCGTCGATTTGCCGGGGTACGGCTTTGCCCGGACGGGCGGTAAAAACCGTACTATATGGAGCCGTTTTATAGGGGCTTACATTAAAAACTCGCCGCGGCTTCTCCTCCTGTGTCTGCTTGTCGACTTGCGCCATCCCGGCCTCCATATTGACGGCGAGGCCTATGCATGGCTCAGAAATAACGGAGTGCCCTTACAAATTGTCTGTACGAAAGCGGACAAGCTGAATCAATCGGACAGGCAGAAGCACCTGAATGAAATCAACAGGCTTTTTCCGGCGGCTCATCCCGCCATTGCCTATTCTGCCCTGAAGGGCTACGGCAGGCATCAACTCATAGAAAGAATCTATGACACAGTCGGAGCGGTTCTCATTGACGATACATAGGGCCTGTGATATAGTTTTTTAATAGAACAACTTGATATAGCGAATCAGGTGTCTGTGACCTAACAGAAAAGCCCGGTGTAATTCCGGCGCGGTCCCGCCGCTGTAAGGCCGAGAGAGATTACAATGATGTCACTGTACGTATGTATGGGAAGGCGTAATCGATCGTTGAAGCCGAGCCAGAAGAACTGCCTGATTAAGGATCACCGATAGAACCTGCGAGTGATGGGAAGGGGATTAAAACCGTGGTTGTAAAAGGTTGTGAGGTGTATTCCTTGCGGCCTTTTTTTTGTAAGTATTCGGGAGGAATTTGGTTGAAAGTCTGTCGACTTTTGCTTGCTTTTGTTTGTTTGACCGGTTTCGGTACGGGTATTGCCGCAGCCGATACCGACCATATTATTCGCATTACGGCGCGGCCTATAATTGTTACGGCTTATAAAAATACCGGACCCTATGGAGGCGCCGGATTGCCGGAGGCTCAAACGACTGTTGTAACGGATAAGGAAATAAGCGCCAATAATTATAAGTCTGTCGAAGAGGTGCTGCGCCAAGTAAACGGGGTTTCTTTAAACAGCATGGTTCCGGGTATTTCATCGTATGTCAGATTAAACGGTGACGACCGCGTCAATGTTCTTGTTGACGGACAGAGCCTTGCCAACGCCCAGGGAGCCGGATACGGCCGCGGTATGGTCGATTTATCGACGTTGCCGGGAGTGGAGCAGATTGCCAGGATCGAGATCGTTAAAGGGGCCGGATCCGTGCGTTACGGCGCCGGCGCTGTCGGCGGCACAATCAACATTATTACGAAAAAAGGCCGGAAAGATCGTACTGTTTTTGATATCGGCGGCGGTTCATGGGGACAACGGCATTACGGTTTGACACAGGAAGGTTCTGCCGGCAGTACAAGTTGGTTTCTTACCGGAGATCTTGATAAACGGGGGTATTATAAATTTCCTCACGGAGCCGTAACGGATAAGGCTGTCGGTGACACGTCGGCAAAGTTCCTTACGTTCCGTTTGGACCGGCAGTTGAGCAAGTCTGATTCCCTGACCCTCGGCATTACCCATAAGACGGCGCACGGCCATGCCGTCACGTTTAAGCAAGTGAACCATCAATTTAAGGTGAGTGAAACAAAGCCTTTAGAACGTCTGATAAACAATTATAATCTGACATACCGTTTTCGGGAAAATACGAACACACCCGGTTTTATCCGGTATTTTAATGACTATTCGAAAACACGGTGGACTAACCGTTTTCATGCGCGGACACAGGGCCTGCAGGCGGAGCTTACCCGGATGAATGCGCATAATTTCATTACGGCGGGGCTGGAGTGGACGCAAGACAGCGGCTCTAACGACGGTGCCAATTATCAAAATAAAAAGAAAAATAACCGTGCCGTCTATGCGGAAGATATGATCGTCTACGGGAAGTGGTCCGTTACGCCGGGTATACGCCTGGATAAGAACAGCGCCTTCGGTTTTCATAAGACGCCGCGCTTGTCTGTAGAATACAGAGCTGATGCTGATTTTAATCTTTTCGCTTCGTGGAGCCGTGTGTATACGCCGCCGCGATTAAACGACATGTACTACTACAAACCCGCCGCCGGGCCGCATGCGGCAAGTTCTTTCGGCAATCCTTACTTGCGTCCTGAAACGGGATATTCACAGACGATAGGTTTCGACTGGGCGTATGATAAAAAATCAACTCTCCGTTTCAGCGCTTTTCACAGTTCTTTGAATGATGCCATTCGCTGGGACAGGGCGTCCAACCCGAAGACTGTGAGGAATCTGAACCGTGAAGACAAACGGGGAATCGACGTTTCTCTCCAGCACAGGATCAATAAGGCTTTGGACTGGGAACTGGGATATACATATACGAAAACAAAAACGGACGAAGGCCGCGGCATGCGCCCGGACCGTGCCAATAACGGTCCGAACGGCTATCGGGCCGCGTTGCGGTATCATTGCGGAAAATGGCGTGCGAACTTGCAGGTAACGGCAGGGACAGGCCGCGATGATACGTATTATTTCAGCCGGTCTTATGTCCGCTGGGATTTAAATGCCAGCTACGAGGCCGGTAAGAATACGACCGTATATGCCGTTATCCGGAACCTCAATGACGACAGTTACGATCTTTACCACGGATACCCCGATGCGGGACGTAATTGGACGGCAGGAGTAAAGTATACATTTTAAGGAGCAGTCATGATTAAGAGGATTATTTTTTTCTGTATTCTTTGTCTGGCCGTCATCGTTTCAGGGTGCGGCCCGCAGCAGGCGGATATGGCGGATACCCCCGGGAATTTTGCGGTCATTACGGATAATGCCGGTCGGACGGTGACGCTGGCGACCAAGCCGGAGCGCGTAGTCGTTCTGTCTACATCGCTTATGAATTTTGCCGATGCCGTCGGCGGTGAGCTCGTCGGGCGTCCTACTGTCAAATCGGCCGATGCGATCGTTCCCGAACGGTATGCGGCCGTTCCCGAAGTCGGACCTGTCTATAACGTCAGTGCCGAAGCAATCGTGCAACTGAAGCCGGATTTAGTCATTGCCAGTAAATCACAGCATGAGGCATTGGCGCCGATTTTAGAACAAAACGGTATTGCCGTCCTCATTCTCTCGTCAAAAACATACGCTGACGTAAAGCGGAATATGAAGATCTTCGGCACGGTTTTTGCCAATGAAGAAGCGGCGGAAGCTCATCTTGTACAAATGGATAAAGAAATAGACGACATTAAGAGTAAGGTGCCGCGGGAAACGAAAAAAATCGTCATTATTCACGCCACGCCGAGTCAGGTTTCCGTGGAAATGCCGAAGTCCATTGCCGGAAATTGCGCCGACATTCTGGGATTTACGAATATTGCCGCAACGGGTGAGGTAAAGACGGAGGATTCGCAGATTCCTTATTCAATGGAACGATTGGCCGAAGCGGATCCGGACATTATTTTTATTACGACAATGGGACGCAAAGAAAAGGTGGAGAAGAAAATGGCCGATGAATTCAGAAACAATCCGGCATGGAATGTTTTGAGCGCCGTTAAAGCGGGACGAGTATATACACTTCCGGAAAATCTTTTCCTTCTCAATCCCGGCCTCGGGTATCCGAAAAGTGTCGCCTATATGGCCCGTCTTGTGTATCCGGGAATCGATATATGAATTTAAAACGCAAAAGAAACCGTAACATAGGTATGATTACAGTCTTTTTGATGATTGCCGCCGGCCTCTTTATTCTTTCCGTGGCTCAGGGGGCGGCTTCCATCGCTCCCGCCAGGGTCGTGGAAGCGTTGACGGCACCGCAGCCCACGACGACGGATCAGATCATTTGGAATATTCGTCTTCCCAGAACGTTGACGGGTATTTTTGTCGGGATGAATCTGGCTCTCGCCGGAGCCATATTACAGGCAATCATGCGTAACCCTTTGGCAGATCCGCATATTATCGGCGTTTCTTCCGGTGCGGGAGCGGCAGGTATCGCGATCCTTCTGCTTCTTCCCGCCTATCCGGGGCTTATCGTGCCCGCCGCTTTCGGCGGTGCCATGATTGCCGCCGCCGCCGTCTATCTGCTTGCCTGGAAAAACGGTATCCGCCCGGTACGCTTAATCCTGGCAGGCGTTGCCGTATCGGCTCTTCTGGGCGCCTGTATTTCGGGGCTTCTCATTTTATACAGTGACCGCGTTCACGGTGCTCTTCTGTGGATGGTAGGCGGCCTCGCCGCCAAAAGCTGGAATGATGTACAGCTCATTTTTCCATATTCCTGTATCGGGCTCGTTTTAAGTCTTTGCGGCGCTTATTATTTAAATATCCTCCAATTAGGGGACGAAGCCGCCAAGGGGATCGGCCTTAATGTAGAGCTGGCACGTGTAGTCTTTACGGCTATAGCGGCGCTTCTGGCTGCCGGTGCGGTCAGTGTGGCAGGGCTGCTCGGCTTTGTCGGACTTATTGTTCCTCATGCGGCCCGCCTTCTCATCGGTACGGATTACCGTTATATTATGCCTGCATCGGCTATCCTGGGTGCGGCCGTTGTCACGGGCAGCGATACTCTTGCGAGACTGCTCCTGGCGCCGATGGAATTGCCTGTAGGGATTATCATGGCTTTCCTCGGAGCGCCCTTTTTCCTTTTTCTGCTGAGGAGGGACGTATCATGACCAATGCCATGGAAGTGCGGAATCTCTCCTGTTCTATCGGCGGCAAAAGGATCCTTCATGATCTTGATATACAGGTGGAAAAAGAAAAAATTACATCCGTTATCGGGCCGAACGGCTGCGGCAAGAGTACACTTTTACGTTGCATGTGCCGCCTTCTCGACACGTATGAAGGCGTGATTACAATAAACGGGCGCAATATAAACGATTACGGACGGAAGGAATTAGCACGTCATATCGCTATTTTGACACAGCATCATACCTTGCCCGGCAAAGTTACGGGACGCGAGCTTGTCGAGCTGGGCCGATTTGCCTATATCAGTCCCTTTCGTTCCATGTCGGCGGAGAACGGCAAAGCCGTTACCGAAGCTATGGAGATCACTGGAACGACAGCCTTCGCGGGGCGGCTGGTGGAAACTCTTTCCGGCGGTGAGCAGCAGCGTGTTTGGCTTGCCATGGCTTTGGCGCAGGACCCGGAAATCCTTCTTCTCGACGAACCGGGAACATATCTTGATATCCACCATCAGTTGGAAATCATGAATTTATTACGTGATTTACGAGTAAAAACGGAAATGACGGTTGTTATTGTACTTCACGACATCAATCAGGCAGTCCAATACACGGACAATGTTGTGGCCGTAAAAGACGGGCGCATTGTCGCGTCCGGCAAAACGGCCGACGTAATCAAACCGGACTTGATTAAAAATGTTTTTGATCTCACTGTCGGAGAATTTGTTTCGTCTTCCGGCGAACGGGTACTCATGCCGGTGAACAAAATATAATTTATCATTTTAAAAGGGAGTGGTTTTCATGAAAAAAGAAATGCTGAAAAAAGTATGCTTGCTGTCTGTGGCGGCAATGACGCTGGGGGCTTTTACGGGAGTGCCTGCTCAAGCGGGCTATACGCTGAATCCCGAAGTAAAGGATGCAACGCCGGCATTAAAACAGGCTGCCGAAATCGGCGTTCGTAAGCACGAAACGGAAGCTTTGAAAAATGAAAAAGACAAGGATGCCATTTTAGTTCTCAGTTTCGGCACAACCTATAAAAACAGCCGCGAAAAAACGATCAACAAGACAGTAGAAGATATTCAGGCCGCTCATCCGCATACAAAAGTCGTATTGGCATTTACCTCGCATATTATTGTTGACCGCATCGGGCAGAAGGAAGGCATTGAGATTCCGACGCCGGAAAAAGCGTTGGCCCGGCTTAAAGAAGAAGGCTATACACGTATAGCCATTACCTCCCTTGACGTCATTCCGGGCATGGAATACGCATATGACACGGCGATCTATGATCTTTATAAAAACGATTTCAAGAAAATGGTCGTAGGTACTCCGATTATGTACTGGATGGGGCAGGAAGACCAGAGAGACGATGTTGAAGAATTTGTACAGGCATTGGCGACGCAGTTCCCGAAAACCGGCAAAGACGAAGCCGTTCTCGTCATGGCCCACGGCACTCCTCATCCGGCCAATGCATACTACTCCGTAGTGCAGAACCGCATCGATGCGGCGAATTTCGGCAATGTTTTCGTTTACTCCGTTGAGGGTTGGCCCCATCTCGACACGGTTATTCCGCAGTTAAAGGCCAAAGGGATAAAAAAAGTGACGCTTATGCCGATGATGATGGTCGCAGGCGACCATGCCAATAACGATATGGCGGGAGCTGAGGAAGATTCACATAAGAGCGTTTTGGAAAAGGAAGGCTTCACGGTGGATACGTATCTCCACGGTCTCGGCGAAAACCCGGCGGTCCGCAAGATGTTTGTGGAACGCGCCAATGAAGCATGGGATGCACTGGAAAAACAGTAAGTTTTCATGCTACAATAACATATTAATATAACTTTTTCAGACAAAGAGGCCTCTGTTATGGGATTGGATCATTATGCCGTTAAGGAAGGCAAAGAATTACGCTGCGGTTATACGACGGGTACCTGTGCCGCTGCGGCGACAAGTGCGGCGGCGAAAATGCTTTTTTCGGGTAAATCCGTCGCGTCCGTACGCATTGCGACGCCGAAGGGAATCGTCCTTGATTTGCCGGCGGAAGAAGCGGCATTTCTTGAAAGCGGCGCCCGTTGTGCCGTGCGTAAAGATGCGGGAGATGATCCGGATATGACAGACGGCCTCCTTGTTTTTGCGACAGTGGAGAAATCGGGTGAGAAAGGGATCCTCATCTGTGCCGGTGACGGTGTCGGTATCGTTACCAAACCGGGGCTGTCCGCCCCTGTCGGCGGGCCGGCTGTCAATGCGACACCGCGGCGGATGATCATGGAAGCGGCGCAGGCCGTCATGGATGCTTACCGTTATCGGGGAGGGTTGAAAATAACCCTTTCCATTCCCGGCGGTGCGGAAATAGCGCGGAAAACCTTTAACCCCCGTCTCGGTATTGAAGGGGGACTGTCCGTTTTAGGGACATCGGGTATTGTTGAGCCCATGAGCGAACAGGCGCTTATCGATACAATACACGTTGAGATGAATTCGCTGAGAGCCGCCGGCGGCAAGCATGTTCTCGCATTTTTCGGGAATTACGGTGTCGACTTTACGCGTAATGAGTGGGGCATTGATACGGAAAACCGCATTACGTGCAGCAACTATATAGGAGAGCTGTTGGATTATGCCGTATACCTCGGCTTTTCCGACGTACTTCTTATCGGGCATGTCGGGAAAATATTGAAGCTTGCCCAGGGGATTATGAATACTCATTCGCGCTGTGCCGACGGCAGGACGACGTTTTTGGCGATGGAAGCCATGTTTGCCGGTGCTTCAAAAGAGACGGGAAAGGCCGTTTATGAAAGTCTGACGACGGATATGGCGATTGATCTGTTGGCTGAACATGACCTTCTTAAACCCGTTCTGGCAAAGGCTATGGAAAAGATTTCTTATTATATGGATCAGCGCGTTCACGGCGCCTTGCGGACGGAGGCCGTCATGTTTTCCAATGCCCGCGGCGTTCTCGGAATGACAGGCGGAGCGGAGGATTTACTGACCCTTTACAGGAAGGAGAAAAATCTTGAAAGGTAAGCTTTTTTGCATCGGATTGGGGCCCGGTGACCCTGAATTGATTACGCTGAAAGCCGTGCGTTTGATGAAAGAATGCCCTGTATGGGTTGTCCCTCAAGGACATTCCGACAAACTCACGGCGCAGGGGATTCTCCAGACGGCCCTGGACCGCTTTGTCGATGTGGAACGGGAAAGTAAGGAAATACTTACGGCGTATGTTCCCATGACGCGGGATGAGACCGTGTTGGCCGGGGCGCATGAAGAGAACAGAAAGGCCGTTGAAAAACATCTGGCAGAAGGGCGGAATGTAGCCTTCTTCGTACTCGGTTGCCCGACCGTATATGCATCGAGCGCGTATGTACAGAAACGCATCGCCGCCGACGGGTATGAGACGGAAACGGTTCCGGGTATAACGAGTTTTTCCGCAACGGCGGCGGCCTTAAAAACCGATCTTTGCGAAAAGGAGGAGCCCCTGTTTATCATTCCGGCCAAACGCGATGATTTTGAGGCGCTCATCGATGTACCAGGCAACAAGGTGATTATGAAGCCTGCCGATCGTTTGCCAGAGATAAAGGCCGTGTTACGGGAGAAGGGGCTTATTGACGGAGCTTCCATGGTAGAACGGTGCGGCTTGCCGGAGGAAAAGGTATACCCGAAACTTGCCGCTGCCGCTGATAATTCATATTTCTCCGTAATTCTTGTGAAGAAGGGGGAGCGGATATGATTAATTTTGTCGGTGCCGGCCCCGGAGCCGTCGATCTCATAACGGTCCGCGGCAAAGCTTTGCTGGAAGAGGCTGATCTCATCATATACGCGGGTTCTCTTGTCAATCCCGGACTTCTGGATTATGCCAAAGCCGGCTGCCGGATTATGGACAGTGCGTCCATGACCTTGGAAGAAGTGCTGGCGGCAATGAAAGACGCGGAAGAACGGGGTGAAATGACCGTCCGCCTCCATACGGGCGATCCCTGTTTGTACGGGGCGATCCGCGAACAGATGGATATACTTGATAAGTGGGGTATTGCCTACGAGTATACGCCCGGAGTCAGTTCTTTTTCGGCAGCAGCCGCGGCGCTTAAGGCCGAGTACACCTTGCCGGGGGTCAGCCAGTCCGTTATCATCACGCGCACTGAAGGCAGAACGCCCGTGCCTGAGAAACAGACGATTATTGATTATGCGGCTCACGGCGCGACAATGGTTATCTTCCTCAGTACGGGCCTGGTGGAAAAACTTTCAAAGGAACTGATCCGCGGCGGTTACAGTGCGGACACGCCGGCGGCTATCGTCTATAAAGCATCATGGCCGGAAGAAAAGGTATTTCGCTGCACCGTTGCCGGTCTGGCGGAAACGGCGGAGCGGGCAGGCCTTAAAAATACGGCGCTTATTCTCGTAGGCCCGTTCCTGACGGGCGCTTATGAACGGAGCAGACTGTATGATCCGACCTTTTCTCATACCTGCCGCAGGGCAAAAGAAAAATAAGCGGGTGAAACTGTGTGCGTGAATATATTCTTTTTTACGGCGGCAGCCGGCAGAACGGCGCTTCGCATTGACGCGGCGCTTCGGGCTTCGGGCCGTGAGACAACCTTATATACCGTCGGTAAAGTCGCGTCGGAGAATGCGGGCTTTATGGAAATACGGCCGTCTTTGAAGGAAGTAACGGGCAGACTTTTCCGGGCCGGAGAAGGGTTGGTCTTTATCGGCGCCGCCGGCATTGCCGTCCGTTCCATCGCTCCTTTTATCAAAGGAAAGGACGAAGACCCGCCGGTTCTCGTAATTGATGAAAAAGGCAACTTTGTTGTCCCTATCTTGGCGGGACATATAGGCGGAGCCAACGCGCTGGCGCGGCACTTGGCAAAAGCATTGGGGGCCGCACCCGTTTTGACGACGGCAACCGATGTAAACGGGCTCTTTGCCGTTGATGAGTGGGCGGTAAAAAAAGGCTTTACCCTGTCGTCTCTGCAAGATGCCAAAGCGTTTGCGGCAGCCCTGCTGGACGAAGGGCGTGCGGGAGTCTCCACTGATTTTATTATGGACGGCCCGCTGCCGCCGGGACTGGAAATAAAGGAAAAGGGTCCTGTCGGCATGGCCGTGACGGCATTTGCGGACAAGTGCCCTTTCGGCGTGACCGTACGGGTCTATCCGCCGGTCCTCCATATCGGCGTCGGTTGCAGGCGGGGGAAAGGCCGCGCCCGTATCAGAAAGGCCGTTGAGGCCGCCTTAAATGAGGCCGGGCTGGCGCCTGAGGCGATTAAAGATTTTAACACGATTGATATTAAAGCCGATGAGGCGGGGCTTCTCGAAGCGGCGGAAAGCTTCGGCGTGCCTCTGCGCCTTTACAGTGCCGAACGTTTACGGGAAGTGAACGGTAATTTTACAACGTCTGATTTTGTCAGGCAGAACGTCGGCGTGGATAATGTCTGTGAAAGAGCCGCTTTGGCCGGTGCGGTGACGGGGAAACTGATCGTCCGTAAGTACATCCGCGACGGTGTAACCGTAGCCGTAGCCGTGGACGGGGCGTCTCTTTCCTGGGAATAGGATTAGGAGCGTATCATGGCGGGAAAAATTTATGTAGTCGGTCTCGGACCGGGCGGAGCGGAGGACATGACCCTGCGTGCCGTAAAAACCTTGGAAAAATGCGAGGTCATAGCCGGGTATACGACATATATCGATCTCATTAAGGAACGATTTGCGGATAAAGAATTTGTTGTGACCGGTATGAAAAAAGAAGTGGAGCGATGCCGTGCGGCAGTCGACGAAGCGCGCAGGGGAAAAATTGTCGCCATGGTATCAAGCGGCGACGCCGGTGTTTACGGTATGGCGGGAATTATGCATGAAGTGGCCGAACCGTATGACGATATAAAGATCGAGGTGATCCCGGGTATTACGGCTGCCTGCTCCGGGGCGGCGCGGCTCGGAGCGCCCCTGATCAGTGATTTTTGCCTTATTTCCCTGAGCGATCTCATGACGCCGTGGAAAACGATTGCGAAGCGGCTGGAGCTTGCCGCCGCCGCCGATTTTGTCATTTGCCTGTATAATCCGGGCAGTAAAGGGCGTCCCGGATATTTGGAGAAGGCATGCCGGGTTATCGGCAGGCATTTGCCGCCGCAAACTCCGGCCGGTATTATCCGTAATATCGGCAGAGACGGTGAGACGGCGGTTATTACGACTTTGGCGGAGCTTGAAAAAACGGAAGCGGACATGTTTACGACTGTTATTATCGGCAACAGCCGGACCAAAGTTATAAAGGGGCATATGGTCACACCGCGGGGCTATACGCTATGATCCGCCGTCTTTGGATAGCGGCAGGCACGACGGAAGGGCGTATGCTGACGGAAAAGCTTGCCGAAAACGATGTGGATATTTTTGTAACCGTCGCTACCGAATACGGAGCTTCGCTGATTACGGACGCGGCAAATGTAACCGTTTCGGACAGACGCCTGAACCGTGAAGAGATGGCGGCCTTTCTGGACGATGTTAAGCCGGATCTGGCCATAGATGCGACACATCCTTATGCGACTGCCGTTACGGAAACAATGCGACGGGCCTGCGCCGCCGCCGGCGTGCCTTATAAACGTCTCCTGCGGCCGGCAGGCGAGGAAGGGCGTTGTCTGCGTTTTTCTTCCGTTGAAGCAGCCGTTGCCTGGCTTGATCATACGGAAGGTGAAATATTTCTTACGACAGGGAGCAAGGATTTACATACATTCACCCTGCTGCATGACTTTAAACGGCGCCTGACCGTACGTATTCTGCCGGTCCGGGACTCTCTCGATAAAGCGCTCGGGCTGGGCTGTCCGCCGGCGCGTATTATTGCCATGCAGGGGCCTTTTTCCTTTGAATTGAACGTGAGCATGTTCAAAAACAGCAAGGCACGCTGGGTAGTAACGAAAAACTCCGGTTCCGTCGGCGGTTTTGAGGAAAAACTGGCGGCGGCGGAAGCGGCGGGAGCGGCGCTTATCGTCATAGAACGCCCGGATGATGCGGGTATTACATATGAAGAAATGGTAGATTTCGTGAAAAAACAGTTGGAGAAATAAGATGCTTACAATCCATGTAATCGGCATGGGGCCGGGAAATCCCGACTTATTAACCGGACGGGCGCGTAAGGCTTTGGCGGAAGCGACGATAGTCGTCGGTGATACACGGCTCTTACGTGACGAAGTAAAAAAAGGAAAGACTGTTGTCCAAACGTATAAAGCAGATGAAATACGGGATATTGCCGCTCATGCGGACAGAAAAAAAGACTGCCTTGCCGTCCTCGTTTCGGGTGATGTGGGTTTTTTCAGCTTATCTAAATTTATCCGCCATTTTCCCGATTGCCGGATAATTCGCCATCCCGGGATCAGCAGTCTCGTCTATTTTGCGGCGGCCCTTGAAACAGATTGGGAAGATGCTCGCATTGTCAGCCGTCACGGTTGCCGGACCGGTCTGGTAGAGCCCGTCATGACTCATAAAAAGGTTTTTTGTCTTACCGGCGGCACCCATAATTCCGTTTGTGATTTATGCCGTGAATTATCTGACAACGGCCTTGGCAGCGTACGTATCGTCGTCGGTGAAAACCTTTCCTACAAGGACGAAAGGATTACTGAAGGAACGGCGCAGGAACTCAAGAACCGACATTTTGACCCGCTTGCGGTCATGATGATTTTTAACGACAGGGCGCGCCCCCTTGTGAAAGGTGTGCATGGCTGGGAAGACGGCCTTTTTATCCGGGACAGGGTGCCCATGACCAAGCAGGAAGTCAGGGCCCTGGTTATTTCCAAGCTCCGTCCCCGGGCCGACGACATAGTATACGATATCGGTGCCGGTACGGGAGCATGTTCCGTGGAACTGGCCTTCCAGGTTCCTTTGGGCAGGGTATACGCCTTTGAAATAAACGAAACGGCAGTTTCCCTGGCAGAAGCGAATAAAGAACGCTTCCGTGCCGATAATTTGGAGATCATCAAAGGAGATGCGGCGGAAACGATTGTGCCGGCAGAGGCTCCCGACTGTGTTTTTATAGGCGGAACGAAGGGAAAACTGGAGACTGTCCTTGACATTCTTTATGACAAAAATGCCGGCTGCCGCGTCGTCATCACGGCAATCACGCTGGAAACGGCAGGCGCCGTTACGTCTTACTATAAGGATAAAAGGGATTATGATTTAAATACGGTACTGCTTTTTGCGGCGGCCGATAAAAAAGTGGGGCCCTATACGCTGATGGAAGGGCATAATCCCGTCTATATTATGACGGCGTTGCCGCGGGAGCTGTAAGATGAAGCATGCAAATCCGCGACGTCTGCTCTTTGCGGCGCCTGCCAGCGGCAGCGGCAAGACGACGGTCGTTTGTGCCGTTATGAGGGCTTTAAAGAAAAGACGGCTTGCCGTACAGTCCTTTAAGAGCGGGCCGGATTATATAGATCCTATGTTTCACGCCGCCGTTACCGGGGTGGAAGCCCATAATCTGGATGTATTCCTGTTCGGCGGCCATGGTGTCGGCGAGCAGATGTGCAGGCGTATCCTTGCCGGAGCGGGAGAAAGGGCGGATATTTCCGTCCTTGAAGGCGCCATGGGGTACTATGACGGCCTGGGACTTTCCGAAGAATACAGCGCCTATGAGTTGGCGCGGTTTACCGGAACGCCTGTCGTTCTCATCGTTGACGGCAAGGGGACCGCTTTATCCTTAGCGGCGGTTTTGAAAGGAATGGCCGGATTTCGTACCGACAGCCGCATTCAAGGATTTATTATCAATAATATACATCCTGCCGTATATGCGTATTATAAAGCGTTGTGGGAGCATGAATCCGGCCTTAAAGGGTACGGCTGTCTGCCGTATATCGGGTACGCTTCTGTCGAGAGCCGCCATCTCGGGTTGGTTACGGCCGAAGAAGTAGAAAATTTGCGGTATAAAACGGAGTTGTTGGCCGCAGCGGCGGAACGGCATATTGATCTGGACGGATTGCTTGTCCTGGCTGCAACGGCGGAACCTTTTTCATACGGCGAAGCACAGCCGGCCAAGCCCGTAAAAGCGCGCATCGCCGTGGCCAAGGATAAAGCGTTTTGCTTTTACTATGACGAGTCTTTGCATAGCCTTGCGGCGGCAGGGGCGGAACTGATCCCGTTCAGCCCTCTTGAAGACGGCGAATTGCCGGCGTGCGACGGCATTTATATCGGCGGCGGTTATCCCGAATTATATGCCGCTGATCTGAGTGCCAATGTTTCCCTGCGGCAGCGGCTTCGGCGGGCCGTAAGAGCGGGAATGCCCTGTTTCGCCGAATGCGGCGGCTATATGTATTTGTCCGAGGCGTTTTATGATAAAACGGTGTGCCTGCCTATGGTCGGCGTCGTGCCGGGAAAAGTGCGGATGACGGACAGGCTGACGCGGTTCGGGTATATCACGCTTACTGCCGAAAAGGACACCTTTCTCTGTAAAAAAGGGGATACCGTACGGGCTCATGAATTTCATTATTCGGACAGTACGGAAAACGGTTCCGCCTTTACGGCCAGAAAGGCGGGCGGGAAACGTTTTTGGCCGGCCGTGTATGCCGAAGGAAATATTCTGGCGGGGTATCCGCACATTCATTTTTGCGGCACGCCCGGTTGGGCCGAAAATTTTGTAAATGCCTGCGCCCGGTGGCGCAGCGGAGGGAAATAAATGGAAATTGAACACGTCTTGCCGGCGGATATAGAAAAAAGAAGTATGGAAATCATTGATGAAGAACTCGGTGAAATTCAATTGGAACCCGAAAAAATTGATATTATTAAACGCGTCATTCATACGAGCGCCGATTTCGACTACGCACGCAATCTGCGTTTCAGCGATGATGCCGTCGCTTCCGCTTTAACGGCCATTCGGGCCGGCTGCACTTTTGTAACCGATACGAATATGGCTTTTACGGGTATCAGTGCGAGTGCGCTTGATAAGACGGGCAGCGTAAAAGCATGTTATATGGCCGACGCCGATGTGGCCGCCCGCGCTAAAGAGGCCGGCACTACGCGGGCGACGATTTGCATGGATAAGGCAAGCGAGGTGGAAGGTCATGTAATTGTTGCGGTCGGTAATGCGCCGACCGCTCTTTTCCGGCTGGCCGATCTCGTTGCCGCCGGTAAAATCCGTCCGGACCTTATTGTCGGCGTGCCGGTAGGTTTCGTCAACGTTATTCAGGCGAAAGAAGTGATCATGCATTGCGGTGCGCCCTATATTGTCGCCGTCGGACGGAAGGGCGGCAGTAATGTGGCGGCGGCTATTTGTAATGCCCTGCTCTATAAGATTACCGGAGGCGCCTGAACAGATCAAGTGGGGTCGACACGTCGCCGGCCCCGTTCAGGGAAAAGGGAATACTGTCAATAAACGGAACGGCAAACAGAGTGTTTTCAGAGAGGCTCTGTTTGCCGTTCCGCGGTTATTTTGCATATGTATGCCGCTGTCATGGTTACGGAGACGACGTCTATCCAGTGAAAGGCCGAAAGACTGCGACAAATGGAAAAAAAGCGTCTGTGTTCGTTTATAAAGCTGCGGACCTCTATAAAACGGCGGGCTTCCGACGCAACCGATTTATAGCCTTCCACGGTTGCGTCGATAAGGTCTTCCGTCGGCCATTCTTCACGGAAACAACTGTGGAGAAGAAGAAAGAGGTCCGTAATACGATAATCCGTTTTAATGAAGGGCACTTTATTTTCCCAGTCGAGGAAGGTGATTTTCCCGGTCTTTTTATCCCACGTAATATCGCGCAGCGCCGGCCTGCCGTGCCAGAGATTTCGGCTGTGCAGTTCGGCCAGGGCTTTGCCGGCGTTGTAATAAACGGAAACCGCTTCTTCGGCCGGTAAAGCGGCGGCAACCGACTGCAGCGGCATGCCTGAGGCATTCATGAGGAAAAAATCATCATGTAAGATTTCAATATGGGGGGCCAGGGGAATGCGGGCGTTTACTGCGAGTATTTTGTATGCTTCCCGGTAAAATGCCGTATCCGTACCGCTTTTGGCAAAAGCGTTACGGCCGTTTGCCAGGCGGCGTTTAATGTAATAACATTTATTTTCATATGTAAGGGGAAGTACCCGTTTTTCCGGTTGGGCCGCAATGGCGGCCAGTGCGGCCCGCTCCAAGTTCGTATCAACCATGGTCGTACCTTCTTTTTCGTTTCAGTGACAATCTATGAAATCAGTATAAACAGTGACCGAGATACTTGTCAAACGGAATAAATTTAAACAGCCGAAAAAGATCCGGGAATCGTGTCGGTAAATGAGAATTGACAGAATGGTTAAAATATGCCATGATAAGCGAAACCGGTTCTTTGCAAGATAAGGAGGAACGTTATGAAAAAGTCTATGAAACGTTTTGTTTTTGCGGTTCTTGCGTTGTCTTTGGCTGCGGCGCCCGCTTCCTTCAGCCGGGCTGAAGCGGTAATGCAGCCTCTTGACGGCGCGGCTGCCGAAGCGATGGTAAATCAGTGGAATAAAAATTGGTACGACAGTAACGGCCGGTATATCATGTCTCTTGAAGGCGGCTATATTAACGGCTGCCCTATTTTAAGCGGTACCGTCACGAATACGGTACGGGAAGTAATCGGCAACTTTACTATTCAGGAACCGGAAAAAGTACGTCATATCGTTATCAAGCACAGCGGTATGGGGATGCATGAACAATTGATTATCGACGATATCTGGAATCTTTCGCCCAATGCGTATGCCGCTTATTATGAATCGGTAGGCGGTGTATATTTAGGGATGACAATGGCACAGGTAGAAGCTGTTTACGGTAAACCGGGGCATTCCAACTGGACGCCGGAAGTGGAAACATGGTTCTATGACGAGTCGGGGTTCCGACTGGACTTTGAAGTAGGACGTGTCGTTTCCATTACGTTCCGTGCCGCGGGTAACAGGCATCTTGACAGAACGGGCTTCAACTGCAAGACGGGTCCCGAAGAATTTGCCCGGCTCTATCCGATGGGCGCGGTTCCGCAAAAGGGCGGCGTTTATTACATTGCTGACGGTGAATTCCTCGATTTCACCGATTATCCCGATGCATTAACTCTTTCCATCTACAATCATCACGTAAATTAAACTCCGGCGGGTCCTTGAATATATTCAGGGATCCGCTTTTTTTTGAGATTTCATGCCGGTGCCGAACAAGATATACAAAAATATATATACAAAAAACATAAATTATATTGCATAGCAAGGAACTTGGTGGTAATATAAATACAAGCATGATGTATTTATATTTAAGGAGGCGAACTTTTTGGCACAGAGAACGGATATACATAAAATTCTCATAATCGGCTCCGGCCCGATTATCATAGGTCAGGCCTGTGAGTTTGATTATTCCGGAACCCAGGCGTGTAAAGCGCTGCGGGAATTAGGGTATGAAATCATCCTCGTAAATTCCAATCCGGCTACTATTATGACAGACCCGGAAATGGCCGATCAAACATATATAGAACCGCTCAATATCGGTTCTTTGGAAAAAATAATCGCCAAAGAAAGGCCGGACGCGCTGCTGCCGAACCTCGGCGGACAGTCCGGTCTCAATCTCTGTTCCGAACTCTATAAAGCCGGTATTCTTGCTAAATATAATGTGGAAGTTATCGGTGTGCAGGCGGAAGCTATTGAAAGAGGAGAAGACCGTATAGAATTTAAAAAAACGATGGACGCCCTCGGTATCGGCATGGCCAGAAGTCAGGTCGCTTACTCCGTGGAAGAAGCACTGGCTGTCGCCGCCGAATTGGGGTACCCCGTTGTTTTGCGTCCTGCTTATACGATGGGCGGCGCCGGCGGCGGCCTTGTCTACAATACGGAAGAATTGCGCGCTGTTTGCGAACGGGGACTGCGGGCAAGTTTAATTCATCAGGTACTCGTTGAAGAATCGATCCTCGGCTGGGAAGAACTGGAGCTGGAAATTGTCCGTGATAAGGACAATACTATGATTACAGTCTGCTTTATTGAGAATGTTGATCCTGTAGGCGTACATACGGGTGATTCGTTCTGTACGGCCCCGATGCTGACCGTTCCCGAAGAGATACAACGTGAACTGCAAAGACAGGCCTATAAGATTGTCGAGCATATCGGCGTTATAGGAGGGACGAATGTCCAGTTTGCCAGAGATCCGAAAAGCGGCAGGATTATTGTTATTGAAATAAACCCGCGAACCTCCCGTTCGTCGGCCCTGGCGTCGAAGGCCACGGGATTCCCAATCGCTCTCGTCTCGGCAAAGTTGGCGGCAGGACTTACGCTGGCCGATTTACCCTGCGGTAAGTACGGCACGCTTGACCGATATGTGCCTGACGGTGATTATGTAGTCGTAAAGTTTGCCCGCTGGGCTTTTGAAAAATTCAAAGGCGTGGAGGATAAATTGGGTACGCAGATGAGAGCCGTCGGCGAGGTCATGAGTATCGGCAGGAACTTTAAAGAAGCTTTCCAGAAGGCAATCCGCTCGCTTGAGAAAAAATGCTGCGGTCTCGGCCACTTCGGCCCGTACGGCGATTATGATGTGAATACGCTCCTCAATCTTCTTAAAACACCGACGGCAGAACGGTATTTCATCATATATGAAGCGTTCCGCAAGGGGGCGACAATTGATGAAATACACAGTATAACCGATATTAAACACTATTTTTTGGAGGCCGTGAAGGAACTTGTCGCTGAAGAAGAGGCCATTATTGCGGCAGGTGCCGCTCTCAGTGATGACGTTTTGGCACAGGCTAAGAAAAACGGTTTTTCCGATGCGTATTTGAGCGAATTGACCGGGCTTCCGGAGGAACAAATCCGTAATCGCCGTCTTGCCATAGGCGTTACGGAGGCCTGGGAGGGCGTTCATGTCAGCGGTACGGCCGACAGCGCATACTATTACTCGACCTATAACGGCCCGGACAACAACCCTGTATCGACGGGCAGGAAGATTATGATTCTCGGCGGCGGACCTAACAGAATAGGCCAGGGTATCGAGTTCGATTACTGCTGCGTTCATGCCGCACAGTCGCTGAAAAAACTCGGTTTTGAAACGATTATCGTTAACTGCAACCCCGAAACGGTTTCAACAGACTATGATACGTCGGATAAACTGTATTTCGAACCGTTAACGCTGGAAGATGTGCTCAGTATTTATCATAAGGAACGGCCTGTCGGCATTATCACGCAATTCGGCGGGCAGACGCCGCTCAATCTGGCGGCCGGACTGAAAGCGGCAGGAGTTCCGGTTTTAGGTACGACGCCGGAAGTTATTGACCTGGCCGAAGACAGAGATCGGTTTCGCCTGATGATGGAACAGTTGAATATCCCCATGCCCGAAGCGGGAATGGCGGCGAATACGACCGAAGCGATTGCCGTCGCCGCCGCGATCGGGTATCCCGTAATGGTTCGTCCGTCTTATGTCCTCGGCGGCAGAGGCATGGAAATCGTTCATGATGATGCAGGCATGGAAGAGTATATGAAAGCCGCTGTCGGCGTGACGCCGGATAGGCCCGTTCTCATTGACCGGTTCCTGCATAATGCTTTGGAATGTGAAGCTGACGCCATTTGCGACGGTACTGCCGCTTTTGTTCCGGCCGTTATGGAGCATATCGAGCTGGCGGGCATCCATTCCGGCGACAGTGCCTGCCTTGTCCCGTCCCGCCATATTCCGGCAGAGAATTTGCGGACTATTAAAGAGTATACGAAAAAAATTGCCTTGGCCTTGCATGTTGTCGGCTTGATGAATATTCAGTATGCTATTGAAGACGACAAGGTCTATGTCCTTGAAGCCAACCCTCGTGCATCCCGGACGGTACCGCTTGTTTCCAAAGTCTGTGATATTCGTATGGTTCCCCTGGCGACAGCCGTTATAACGGCTGGCCTTACAGGTGACCGGTCGCCTCTGTGTGAACTGAAAGAGAGAGAAATCCCTTATTACGGTGTGAAAGAAGCGGTTTTTCCCTTTAACATGTTTCCCGAAGTCGATCCCCTTTTAGGGCCGGAAATGCGTTCTACCGGCGAAGTTTTAGGTATCGCCCGCACGGCGGGAGAAGCCTTTTTCAAGGCGGAGGAAGCGGCTAAAGCCACGCTGCCTCTTAACGGTGCGGTCCTCCTCTCCGTAAGTGATGCGGATAAACCGTACATTACGGAAATTGCCGAGCGTTTTCATGAGGACGGCTTTACTATTCTGGCGACGGGAAAGACGTATGAACTCATCCGGGCGGCCTGCATTCCCGTTACAAAGGTTAATAAACTTTCTGAAGGCCGGCCGGATATCGGCGATCTGATTACAAACGGTGAGATTCAGCTGATCATCAATACGCCGTCGCCCGGTAAGAAAAGCGCGTCTGACGGCAGTGCCATGCGGAAGGCGGCAGTAAAAGCCGGGGTGCCGTATATTACGACGGTTGTAGCCGCGAGAGCGGCGGCCGAAGGGATACATCAAATCAAGCTGAACGGCAATGAGGAGGTATTATCACTGCAGGAGTGGCATGCCGAAATTACGGCAATATGAGCATTAAAAATGAGCTTCAACAGGAAATACCTGTTGAAGCTCATTTTTAGATTCGGGCCGAAACAATTACAGCTGTATCAAGTGAAAGGCCTCCTGGGAGGACGGGGCGTTAGCGGCCCGAAAGGGGGAATTATTTTAGAAGACGCCCTGCTCAACCATGGCTGCGGCTACGCGTTCAAAGCCGGCAATATTGGCGCCTGCCACGAGATTATAGCCTAAGCCGTTGCGTTCAGCCGCATCGACGGAGTTTTTGTAGATCGTGTCCATGATATTTTTAAGACGGGCGTCGACTTCCTCTTCCGTCCATACGAGACGTTCGCTGTTCTGACTCATTTCGAGAGCGGAAACGGATACGCCGCCGGCATTAACCGCCTTAGACGGAGCAACGACCATGTTCTTTTGTTCGAGGAGATATTTCAACGCTTCATTGGTCGTCGGCATGTTAGCCACTTCGATGTAGTAGCGGACTCCGTTATCGACGATTTGTTTAGCCTGTTCCATGTGAACGTCGTTCTGCATTGCGGACGGCATGACAATATCCGCTTTTACGCCCCACGGTTTTTCGCCGGCATGGAATTCGACACCGAATTTATCAGCATAATCTTTTACGCGATTACGGCCGCTGACGCGCATTTCCACGAGGTAGTCGATCTTTTCGGGCGTTACAACGCCGTCGGGATCGTATACATAGCCGTCCGGACCGGAAAGCGTAACGACTTTGGCGCCCAGTTCAGCAGCTTTCTTGCAAATACCCCAGCAAACATTACCGAAGCCGGAAGCGGCGATCGTTTTGCCTTTAATGTCGAGGTTGTCATGTTTTAATACGTTTTCGAGATAATAAACGGCGCCGTAGCCTGTCGCTTCCGGACGAATGAGGGAGCCGCCGTAGCTGAAGCCTTTGCCCGTGAGGACGCCGTTTTCAAATACGCCTTTCAGACGGCGATATTCACCGTAGAGGAACCCGATTTCACGGCCGCCTACGCCCATGTCGCCGGCGGGAACGTCGATATCGGGACCGATGTAACGATAGAGAGCCTGCATATAGCTCTGGCAGAAACGCATGATTTCAGCATCCGATTTACCGGAAGGATCGAAGTCGGAACCGCCTTTACCGCCGCCGATGGGGAGGCCTGTCAGGGCGTTCTTGAAAATCTGTTCGAAACCGAGGAATTTAATGATGCCCGGATATACGTTGGGTTGGAAACGAAGACCGCCTTTGTAAGGCCCGATTGCGCCGTTGAATTGACAGCGGTAACCGATATTTGTATGATATTCACCCTTATCGTCTTCCCAGACTACACGGAAAGTGAACATTCTTTCCGGTTCGACAATACGGTTTAAAATATCGAATTTTTCATATTCCGGATGGTTTTCTACAACCGGTTCCAACGAAGATAATACTTCTTCGACGGTTTGCACGAATTCCGGTTCGTTGGCATGTTTTTTCTTAACGTTTTCAATTACAGATGCAAGATACTTGTTCATGAATAATCCTCCTTAATACGTCCGTTTCTTAGCCGGTTTTTTCATGTTGTCTGCATGATGAAACATCTTTGTTTTACGCTATGGGGATAGTTATGCCTTCCGCTCTCACCTCGTTGTATTACAATTTTTCCCCTGATTTATTACTGGTCTTACTATATCACTTTTTTTGTTCATTTGGAATAGGTAGAAGGTTTAACGACTTAATTACCAAAGTCGATAAAAAGAGAAACTTATATATTTTTTATTTTAACAGGGGTAAAATTAAAATAATTAAAAGAAAGAACGGTCATATTCTTTAAAATTATTTGAACGATGATTATATGTAATCAATAAATGAATGTAATGCGAAAAGCGGTTACTTGTAGTGAACGGATTTCCCGATCATTAAGAGCCGTATAAAAACGGCAGCTTCGGGAAAGGAGATACTGTACGGTTATTTACCTTGCAGGCAGACGGAAAGCCATTTCGGCAGGGGCAACCGGGCAACTGCCGCCGCATAGACGGAGGATGCGGCAGTAACGAAGATATAAGTGCAGATAATAATGACGGCACGCATGGGGACTCCCGCGTGAGCGGCCAGTCCCGTACACATACCTAAAAATACGGGATGAACCAGGTAGATGGGGTAGGACAGATTGCCGAGAGCCGTGAAGGCCTTGTCCGTAAAAACGGAAACACGGCGGCATTCCCAGTGGTAGAGAAGAAAGATAATTGTCGACAGCGTGTAAACCATGCCTGCGGGGCTGAGCTGATGAACTGTATAGACGGCGGCGAGAGCATCGTAACCGAGGTATTTCATTACGCCCGCATAGGAGGCGATCATTACCGCAGCGGCAATGAGTTGAAAGAGGTTGACCCATGTGCCGTGTGAGCCGATCCAGGTGATAACGCTGTCGAATTTTTCGGCGACAAAGGCACCGAACATAAAAATAAAGAGATAATGGAGGACGACCCAGTTCAGGCGATATGTAAAGGCATCGCGGAGCCATTCATTCGGTCCTGTGTAAGTCCAGATATAACTGGAGTAAAAGTTGAAAATCATATTTCCGGCAAAGAGAAGTATAAAAGACGGCAGCGGCGCTTTTAGCATATGTGTTAAAAGTTTACGCCACAGCGGCATGAAGAAGTAAAACCATAAAAGAATGACGAGAAAATAAATATGATACATGGCGTTTCCGTACCATATCGCCTTGAGTATGGCCGCCGGCTGAAGGACTGTCCAATTATGACTGAGAACGGCCGAATAGACAAGATAAAAGCAGGACCAGAATACGTAGGGGACGAGGACCGTGCGCAGGCGGCGCTTTAGATAGACGCCGTACGAGAAGGGCTTATGCAGCGGCTGGCTGTAGAACATGCCGAAAGCGGACAAAAAGAAGAAAGACGGCACGGAAAACCGTGAGAGTATTTCCAGGATTCCTATAAGAACCAGATTGGGAGTCGGATTGGAGAGTGCGGCGGAACCCACGTGAATGGCAATAACGCCGAGCATACACAAACCGCGCATATAGTTGACGGACGCTATGAATCGTTTTGACATAACTACCTCGATGGCATACAATACACATAACCGGAGTGCCTGTATAGGGGCGGCACGGCGGTACATATATTTATGATTTTATTATAATAATCTTCCTTATTATAACAAAAAGATTAGATTTTCCGGTAGGGGAAATGTACATGGATGCTGATTCACTTCATAAACTTACACGCACGGCCGGTATCATAGCGGTTGCCGTCATCCTGCAAAGTTTACGGCTCCTCTTTCCGGTTCCGCCGCAGGTGAGCATGTTTTTGATCGGCTCTCTCGTCAATATGTGTCTCGTCCTGGCCGTTCGTACGATTAATGTCAGAGCGGGCCTCATAACGGCGACAGTTGTCCCTGTTTTTGCCTGGCTTGAAGGGATGTTGCCTTTTTTGCCCTTTGTGTTTCCCGTCGCAGCGGGAAATACAGCCTTTGTATTTCTGGTGGGCCGGGCGGGGGAGCATAAGCCGCGGCTCTTTCTTGCGGCGCCGGCTAAGGCGCTTGTTCTCTATGGAGCTTTCCGTTTACTCTTTGCGGCATTTCCTTTTCCCGAAGCGGTTATGGCGACGCTTCTCTTTATTATGAGCTGGCCGCAGGCTGTCACGGGTATTTTAGGGATAAGTCTCGCTTTTCTGGGAGAAAAACATATAAAACCCTTCCTTTCATGAGACTTCATGTGATTTTAGAGATAATAACCCTGTATAAGGAGCTTCGATATGGAGATTTTAACGGTGATCCCTTTGATTTTGGGGGTTTTCTTCATTTGTATCGGCGCGTTTCACGGTTGGAAATTACGCGGTACCGTACGCCGTTGTACAGTCCACGCGGACGGAACGCTCATCGGCTTTCATGAAATAAAGACAAGAAGCGGCATAATGTATTATCCCGTTGTAGAGTTTGTCGCCGGTCCTGTCAAACATAAGGCCGAATATAAGTTTGGCGCATCCGAATGGGATCTTGCTGCCGGGGATAAAGTGGCTCTTCGCTATAATCGGGATGATCCCGACGAGATATATCTCTATCATTCCTTACCGTTGTGGAAGCAGTATTTTTCGCCTTTTTGCGTGATTGCCGGCGGCATTATTTTTATCTGTACCTACTATTTTTATTTCTAAATATACGAGGGGATTTCTATGGCTGAGAGAAGGAAAACTGACCGTGCGGCAGCGGCGGCGGGAATTAAACAATTTCTGGAAGCTTTCGGCATCGATCTGACAGCTGAGCGGATGGAAGGTACTCCGGACAAAGTTGCGGCTGCGTTCAGTATATTCTTTTCCGGTTTGGAGGAGGACGGGCTTTCCTTTTGGGGCGATTCCATTGAAACGAAGACGGGCGGCCTTGTGGCCGTTCGCCGCCTCACGTATTATTCTATTTGCGAGCATCACTTATTGCCTTTCTTCGGTACCGTCAGCATAGCCTATTTGCCGAAAGACGGGAGAATAGCCGGTTTCGGCCGCTTTGCCGAGGCCGTACGTATTTTTTCGCGACGGCCTCAGCTGCAAGAGCGCATGACCGAACAGATTTGTGAGTCCGTTCAACGGGGGTTGGGGGCGTTGGGGGTCGTAGTTGTCGTAACGGGACGACATTTATGCCTGACTATGAGAAATACCTTATCCGATCGCACCGATATCGTTACTGTGGCGGCAACGGGAGCTTTAGCGGAGGGTACGATATTGTATGAGAGGGCGCTGAAAATATTGGAGGCTGATAAGCGTGATAGAAAAACCGATAACCTATAGCTGGCCCGACGGGAAAACATTGACACTCGGTAAGAGAACGCTGATTATGGGTGTTCTCAACGTGACGGCCGATTCTTTCTCGGACGGCGGTAAATGGAACACGCTGGACAGAGCGCTGTATCATATGGAAGAGATGGTGAGGGACGGTGCCGACATCATTGACATCGGTGCGGAATCCTCCCGTCCTGGCTTTGTTCCGGTCAGCGCCGCCGCAGAGATGGAAGTTCTGTCACAGTTTTTACCTGAAATCGTTAAACGCTGCCCTGTACCCGTATCGGTAGATACGTTTAAGGCCGATACGGCGGAATATGCCATAAATGAAGGCGCCCATATAATGAATGACATTTGGGGACTCCAGTACGAAGAGGAACCGGGGCGGATGGCGGCCGTAGCCGCTAAATATGACGTTCCCGTTATCGTGATGCATAACCGTAACAATACGGACTATTCTGACATTATCGGCGAAATGAAAAGTTTTTTTCTGAAATCGCTTGATATTGCGGATAAAGCGGGTATACGCAAGCGTAATATTATCCTTGATCCGGGTATCGGTTTCGGTAAAGTATTCGAACAAAACGTGTTTGTGTTACAGCATTTAGACGAATTGACCGCATTGCCGCACCCTATGCTCTTAGGCGTATCGCGCAAAAGGTTTATCGGTCAAATCCTCGATTTGCCCGTAACGGAGCGGATGGAAGGAACCGGCGCCGCCTGTGTGGCGGGAATATTGAGAGGCTGTAACATTATGCGTATCCATGATGTAAAGTCTGTTACACGTATGTGTCGCATGGCGGATGCACTGTGCGGTAATCTTGAAAATAGTGTACAATAAAGAGCAGGGAAATGACATATGGATGAAATCATCATTACGGGACTGGCCCTTTACGGTTATCACGGTTGTTTCCCTGAAGAGCGGAGCAAAGGGCAGCCTTTCATCGTTGATCTGGTCCTGCGGCTGGATTTGACGCGGGCCTGCAGGACCGACGACTTGACGGATACTGTCGATTACGGTAAAGTCTGTTCCATAGCGGCGGCCGTTGTGGAGAAAACGCCTTATAATCTTGTGGAGGCGGCGGCTCAGGCTGTCGGTGACGCCGTTTTAAAGGAATTCGGAAGTGTCGAGTCGCTGACTGTAACCCTTCATAAACCGGAAGCGCCGCTAGGATTCCCGTTTACCGACGTAGCCGTGCGGGTAGAGCGTAAAAGGAGAAACCGCTTTTATGTAGGCCTCGGCTCCAATGAAGGTGACAGAGAAGGATTTATGACGCAGGCCTTGCAGTCGCTGGCGGATGACGGCGCTCTTGAGGTTCAGGCATATTCGTCGCTTTATGAAACGGCGCCGTGGGGAAAAGAGGATCAGCCGCTGTTCCTCAATGCCGTCGCTGTTGTTGATACGGCTTTGACGGGTGCTGAACTGTTAATGCGTTGCCGGGCTGTCGAAAGAAGTCTGGGCCGTATACGGCACGAGAAGTGGGGAGCCAGAACGATCGATTTGGATCTCCTTTTTTCCGAGAGAGAAGAAAGCCATACGGCGTTTTTGGAAATGCCGCATCCCTATTTAACGGAGCGCGCATTTGTTCTCGTACCGTTATCGGAAGTCGCTGGAAATATAACTATAAACGGTAAAGAGCTTACATATTGGTTAAAGCGGCTGCCCGAAAAAGATGAAATTAAGAAAGTAAAACAACCTGTAAGGGGGTACTTTATATGGAAAAAATTTTAATTGCAGATGATGAAGAGTTGATGAGACAGCTTGTTGCCGATTTTTTGCGTCCTGAAGGTTATGAAGTCCTGGAAGCGGCTGACGGTAAACAGGCTTTGGAAATTTTCAATGATCAGAAGCCGGATTTGGTTTTACTGGACGTCATGATGCCCGGCTATGACGGCTGGACCGTATGCAGGGAAATTCGTCGTACTTCGACGGTGCCTATTGTCATGATTACGGCGAAAGATGAGGAAATTGACCAGCTCTTCGCCTATGATCTGGGCGTTGACGACTATATCACGAAGCCGTTCAGCCCGAAACTGTTGGTGGCGAAGATGAAAGTTCTTTTACGCCGTCTCCACGGTGAACAGGACGAAAAAGAAGAGGCCGTGCCGGCAGAGGGCGTTGCAATCGACAGAGACGCGCATCAGGTGCTGATTGACGGTAAGAGTACGGATCTCAGCCCGACGGAGTATAAGCTGCTCAATTATTTGATGACCAATGCGGGAAAAGCTCTCAGCCGCCGTCAAATCTTGAATAAAGTATGGAATTATGAATATTACGGCGATTTGCGGACAGTGGACACGCATATTAACCGGCTCCGCATAAAACTGGGACATCGCGGTTCTTATATTCAGACGGTTCGCGGTTACGGGTATCGTTACGATAAGCAGCAATGAGAAAAGTCTCGTTACGGGCAAAAGTTGCCGGCGGGCTCGGCGCTTTCACCTTCGCTTTTGTACTGACCTTGGTGCTTGCTATCGGTTTCGGCTTTGAGCCTATTTATTACAGCATTCAGAAGCATAACATGGTGACGGCGGCAAAAAATATCAGCAAGATTTACAGCGCCAAAGGAGCCATCGGCTTTACCGAAATCGATGATATAATCAGCTCGTTCGGAGCGGATGTTTTCATTGTCGACCAGGGCATACTGGCGTACTCGTCCAGGCCGAATCAGGCGATTGTTCTGGATGATCCGGCAGGTCCCGATTACCGTGCGGAAACGTTACAGGGGCGACGGGCCGTAGCGACGGTAAGAGCGAACGTTCCGCAGCATATTCGCGGAGTCGTATCGCTCCTTAAAGGGTATGAACCGTCTGCTGAAGATTTGGACAAGGTTATGTATTACGCCGACAGCGGCGGTGAACATATCCGTTTCTTCAGCCTCGTTTCGCGCATCAGCGATCATACCTATGTAACGATCAGTCAGCCTTTGGCACCGTTGCAGGAAAACGTGAAAATTGTACAGCGGTTTATTGTGGTTTTCGGTTGTGTTTGGATGGCCCTGGCTCTCTGGGGTGCGCTAAAAGCCTCACAAAGGCTGACTGAGCCTCTGTACGAGCTGAAGGAAATCGCCATGGATATGGCTCAACTCAATTTTTCGCGGAAGTGGTCGCGAACGGGTATGAGCGATGAAATTAACATGGTGGGCGAGAGCCTCAATACATTGTCGGACAAGCTCAATACGGCGCTTGAGGCTTTACAGCAAAGTAATACGGCGTTGCAGGAACAGCTTGATAAGGCCAATGAAATTGAATATATGCGGAAGTCGTTTATTTCTGCCGTATCCCATGAATTAAAGACGCCGTTGGCGATCATTCAGGGATATGCGGAAGCACTGGAAAATCTACAGAACGTATCGGCCGAAACACGAGAATATTATTGTTTTGTCATTCGTTCGGAAACGCGTAAGATGGACGGTCTTGTCAAAGATATTCTGAATCTGTCCCGTTTGGAAGCGGGGCGGCTGCATTTGGAACTGACAAATTTCGATTTTGTGGCCCTTATTGAAGAAACGAAGATCCGTTTTCAGGCGCCGGCAGAGGAAAAGAAAATCCGTATTGTTTGGAATATGCTTGCAGAAATGCCTGCCTACGGTGATCCCGGGCGGTATGATATTATTCTTAACAACTTTCTCTCCAATGCCGTCGATTATACGCCCGTGAACGGGACTATCAGGATTACAGCCAAAGCGGAGGAAGACGACTATTTAATCGAAGTGTTTAATGAAGGCAAACAGATTCCGGAAGAATACCATCAACGTATTTGGGAACCTTTTTACAAGGTCGATTCATCACATACGCGCGATGCAAAGCGTATGTTCGGCGGCCACGGTCTCGGTTTGGGAATTGTTTCGTCCCTGCTTACGCTGCACGGCCAGAAGTACGGTGTACGCAATGAAAAAGACGGCGTTACCTTATGGTTCACCGTCGCCAGAGCAAAATAAGACTTTTAAAATGCTCTTTTTCCCAGCCGGGGATGGGAGCATTTTTTTAATGTTAAATGATCTATTAAATAGCCGGCTTCATGAAGAGTGATATCTTCCGTTTCGTCGTCGTGCTCGTAAATACAGAGCGGCTTTTCCGCCCCGACTTCACCACCGGGGAGATAGATATATTCGCCTGTTGCGGCATCGCCGAAGATGATACCGGCGAGCAGATGCTTTTCGGCAATTTGACTCATATTATCCTTCCTTGTCCAAAATTTCCGTTATATCGAGGAGTTTGCAGTCTCTGTAGTCGGCCGATACGAGATGAAGCAGCGTGCCGTTATAGAAACGGGGAAACATCGTGTCCGGCTGCATTCCGTGGAGGTGCCCGAAGATGCAGAGCGGTACCCTGTATTTTTCGAGAAGCTCCGTAAAGCCGCTCGGTTTGGTAAGATCGCAGACCGGAGGATAATGGAGCAGTAATATTGTATGCCTGCAGCCTGCATCGGCAGCTATTTGCAGGGTCCGTTCGACACGCAGCAGCTCCCGCCTGTACGGTTTATCGTCTTCCGGTGCATGGTAGTGTATATCACCGGGGCAAACCCAGCCGTGAGTACCGCAGACGGCAAATTTTTTATCATCTGTCGTCATGACCGTACCGTAGAGGTAGTACATATTGTTTTTATTATCCATGCGGTTCAGTTTACCGGCGCTTTCCCACCAGTAATCGTGATTGCCGCGGATAATTATCTTTTTGCCGGGGAGGGCCCGGATTTCATCCAAATCTTCCTGAGCATCCTGCAAATGCATGGCCCAGGACGTATCGCCCGCAATGAGAACCGTGTCTGCGGCGGTGACACGGGCGACCCAATCCTCCCGTATTCGCTGCCAGTGGTTTTTCCAGCGCGCCCCGAAGACATCCATCGGTTTTTTAGGTGGATTTCCCGATAAATGAAGATCGCCTATGGCAAATAAACGCATAAAATTTATTCCTTTTCCTTCAACAACAGCTGCCGTAATGATGTGATCAGTTTTTGACGTGATTCGCTGTCTGTAATTTGCGGTATTTTATAACCGATATATAAAGGATTCGTGAGAAAACGGGGGATCAGTTTCACGTACAATCCGGATTCCTCCGGAAAATCATAGAAGAACATGTTATAGCTGTTCGTAAAGCGGGAGAAGCGGTGTGTAATGTAGAACGCCGTATCTTGCATATAGCGGGTGAAGGCGGGCAGGTCGTCTGTATTTCGTAAAATCATATTAATTTCATAAAAGCCTAAAAGAGGTTTGTCTGACAGGTTTATTTCTATCTCTTTATCCTTCAGTATGCTATCGCCCTGCAAGTGATATATATGGACGGTATCATGATAGTCATAGTCTTCAAGGCCGACTATCTGCATATGGGGATGGTGAATGGTGCCGCCCGACATATATCCGTAGTTGCGGTAAAAAAGAACCGATTTAAACCGTCCCGAGTCTTTCATTTTATACCATTTGTCAAGGGCGAAACGAATGAGCCGTTCCGCATAAGCGGGAGCATAAACGGAAAATTCACCGTCATCGTTGTCCGTTTCGATGATCAAGGTGGGGTACGTGTTTTTTAAGACGGGAAAGGCATTTTTTAGCCAAATCATAAGGCCGTCTTTAGCTAAAATACCCTTCAGGTTTTCTACATCGCAGAAAGGGCAGTACGGTTCTTTGCGGTGGACCGTATCAGGTTTTTTTTTCCCTATATGCAGGTTGAATTCCAGCACTTTTTCTTCATCCGAACCGTTCATTTATATCTCCTCTTTCCCGTGTGTTTTATATTGTAGCATACTGCATATGGTTTTAAAAACGATATGATATAATTGATATAGCCGGATTCGGTTATAAAATATAAGGATAATTGAAAGTGGATCAACATATTAAATGGGCTGAACCGCTCCTTTCCTGGTTTTATCGGAACCGACGCGATTTGCCGTGGCGTACGGAGGGCCGGCGGGACCCTTATTCCGTATGGGTCTCCGAAATTATGCTGCAGCAGACCAGGGTTGAAGCAGTTCGTCCCTATTATGAAAATTGGATGGAACATTTTCCGACAGTAGAAGCATTGGCCGCGGCCGACGGGGATGAGGTACTGCGGCAGTGGCAGGGACTGGGCTATTATTCACGGGCCCGTAACCTGCATGACTCCGTAAAGGAGGTCGTGAGCCGTTACGGCGGACGCATACCGGCGGAAAAATCGGAGCTCCTCACGTTGAAGGGAATCGGCGATTATACGGCCGGGGCCATTTCCAGTCTTGCTTATAATAAAGATGAAACGGCTGTTGACGGGAATGTATTGCGCGTCTTTGCCCGCCTTTACGGAATCACGGAAAATATTCTTTCCGCAAAAGTTAAGAAAAAAGTGACCGAACTGGCGCGAGAACAGCTGCCCGAAGGAAAGGCGGGTGTTTTTAATGAGGCGCTTATCGAGTTCGGGGCTCTTCTTTGCATCCCGAAAAGCCCCAAATGCGGTGAGTGCCCTTTAAGGCATTTCTGTGAAGCGAAAGCAACGGGGCTGGAAAAAGAGCTGCCTCTTCGTATAACCGGGAAGGATACGCCTACGGAACGGTATGCCGTACTCATTTGCCGTAAAAGCCATACCGTGTTAATCCATCGCCGGCCGTCTGAAGGACTGCTGGCCTCTATGTGGGAGTTTCCCATGGTGCGGTGCGATCAGTCGCATGGCGACGGGGCCGGATTACGGCATTATCTTTCCGGACAGGGGCTTGTCGTTTCCGTAGAAGAAACGGTGACTGCGGAATTAAAGCATGTATTCTCTCATAAAAAATGGGATCTCGCAGTTTATGAAGGCCGTTATGTGTCCGGGGAATTGGCGGAAAGCGAGGTGTGGCGGTGGTTGCCCGTCGAAAAATATGCGGCTTTGCCCTGGGCGGGGCCGCATGGTAAACTTACTGCCTGTCTGTGATGAAAGGATTATTCTTACTTCTGTTTCTGTTCGTAACATCTGCAGGCACGACCGTTTCTCTTATTTTATGGTCTTATGTATGTGCGTACAGACATAAACGGGTCGTTACGGTTTGCAGTATAGGTATCACTGCCTTTGCCGTCGCCGGTTTATGGCTGTATGAAGAGCGCTTTTATTTGCTTTATGACCTGCCATACGTGAAGGTATTACGGTACGGCGCCGCTTTCTCGGCCGACTGGCTGTTGACAATGGCCGTATTCTTGCCGATTGCTTCGATAATCGGTGTAACGGCTTTCTTCATTCGCTTGAAGACAAAGCGGCAAGGGAGAAAAAACGCGTCTTTATCAGGTGATGGCCCCGTCACTCGCCGTGCTTTTATGAAGGGCCTGGCGGCCTTGCCGTTAGCCTTGGGCGCCGTTGATACATGGGGCTTTATTGACGGAAACTGCAGGCTGGAGGTAACTTCCTGCGGCCTTTCCTTCCCGACACTGCCGCAAAAGTTGGACGGATACAGGGTCGGGCAAATTTCAGACTGTCATATCGGCGTCTTCCTCAATCCGTCCGATTTGTGTGAAGCTGTTGCCGCCGTAGCGGCAAAAGGGGCGGATATCCTTGTCGTAACCGGGGATATTCTTGACGAAATGTGTTATCTGTCAGAATGCGGTGCAGTATTGCGGGAATCCGTGCCGCTTTTTGTGGACGGCATTTTCTTTTGTTACGGAAATCATGAGTATTCCCGGGAAACTCGCAAGATTACGGCTATGCTCGAAAAAGCGGGCGTACAGATTTTGCGTAATGAGGGTACGGTTGTGCGGCCCCGGCGTTTTCCCGGAACCTCTTTCTGGCTTGCCGGTGTTGATTATAACTTTGCTCGCACGGAAGAGGATTCTTCAAGGAGGAACAAGATATTTCTTGAAAAAGCGCTGGCCGGGCGCCCGGAAAATGTGTTTACGATAGTATTGGCTCATCATCCCGATTTTTTCGACGCGGCGGCAGAACGACAAATTCCGCTTACGTTGGCGGGACATACGCATGGCGGACAAATCGCGCCGTTGGAACAATTCGTCAGGACCCGTTTTAAGTATTTGCGCGGCTTATACCGAAAAGGGGAGTGCTTTTGTTATGTCAACCGCGGTACGGGTCATTGGCTGCCTCTTCGCCTCGGCTGTTCACGTGAAGCGACAATATTTACGCTTTCTTCGGGGCGGTAGAGGCGTGTTGACGAAAATAATTTAACTATATTATCATAAAGTTGCGGATGCAGAAAAGGAGGAACGGTTATGAAAATCGCAGTACCTTACGAAGACGGAAAAGTTTTTCAACACTTCGGTAAAGCCAAAGAAGTAAAAATATATACCGTTGAAGGCGGCAAGGTTGTAGCGGCCCATCTTGCCGTAAACGACGGCGAGGGCCATGAGGCGATGGCGGAGCTGCTAAAGAAGCTGGGCGCAGACGTTGTCATTTGCGGCAATATCGGTGAATGTGCGCAAAAGGCCGTGCGTGAAGCCGGTATGGAACTGTACGGCGGCGTCATAGCCCGTGCCGATGATTCGGTCAACGCGTTTTTGACGAATAACCTCGCTTACGATCCTGAAGCGGGCTGTGGCGGACTTGACGGTGACGAACCTCATACATGCGGCTGTTGACGGACCTTATAGCGTAATGAACGCCTGAAAACTATGGAGAAAGCAATTTTCTCCATAGTTTTCTTGTAGCTATATGTAAAGTGAAAAAGGTAAATTAAAAAAACAGCGGAAATATTAATATGCTTCACGGGTTGCTGCGGGATAAGGTATCGGTCTTTTCTTGGCGGTAGGATTGCGTATCCTTTTTATCGGACAAACAGTTGCCGTGCCGCCTCTTCTTTTGAAGGGCTCATGATGACGTATCCCGTGAGACGGCCCGTTACCGCGATTCTGCTGATTTTTGTACAGGTGTTTTTTTGCGGCACCCGGCCGCCGGAATTAAAATCGGCCATGCCGCTTACCCCGTTCTTGACGTATTGCGGCGGCGCGCCGACCGTACTATAATTGAAAATATAATGGATATATTAAGTTGAGGTGTTTTATATGAGAACGAATACGGGAACAATTGAAGAAGTACTGCCGGACGGCATGGTACGGATTCAAACCAACCGCAACAGTTTATATTCTCCCTGCAGCGCTTCGATGGCCCCGGACAATGTCGTTATTGACGCCGTGAACAGGGTTGGGGCCAAAAAAGGGGAATATGTGGAATTTACGATTCCCGATGAAAATATGGCAGTCGGCGCGCTTCTTTGTTTCGGGCTGCCTCTTTTTTTGGTACTCGTCTGCGCGGCCCTGGGGATGTATTTCGGTCCCCGATACGGCTATACAGGTCAAAACGGGGCGATCGCGGGATTTATTATCGGTATACCCGTAGCCGTGGCCGCAATTAAAACGTACGATTTAACTATGAAAAAGCATAATAACAAGTCGGAAGTTATCGGTATTATTGACGAACGGTAGCGTCGGAAAGGAGAAAGTCCCATGTTGTCAACAGGTACAAAGGCGCCGGATTTTACCTTGCCGGATCAGAACGGGAAGAAAGTAAGCCTTCATGATTTTAAAGGCAGGAAAGTAGTTTTATATTTTTATGCCGAAGACGGCACAAAAGGTTGTACCGCTCAGGCTGTCGGTTTTGCCGGCCTTCATGCCGAATTTGTGAAGAAAGGTGCCGTTGTTGTCGGTATCAGTAAGGATGCGGTTTCTTCCCACAAACTGTTTGCAGAAGCACACGATCTGCCCTTTACGATCCTTGCGGATCCGGAAAAAGCGGTTATTCAGGAGTACGGTGTATGGGGTGAAAAGAACCTGTATGGCAAACTTGTGACGGGACTTATCAGGACTACGTATATTATTGATGAAAACGGCGTGGTGGAAAAAGTATTTCCCAACGTTCGTGCCGGCAGGAATCCGGAAAAGATGCTCAGAGAAATTTAACAATGCATATATGACAGAAGCCTCGCGGAGAGGCTTCGTTTTTTCTATTCAGGCATGCGGGGGGAAATCGTATGAACAGACGTAATTTTATTTTCGGCGGTCTCGGCCTTCTGGGTACTGCCGCCGTCAGCGGAACTTTTATGTATACGCGGCGGGCTGAATTCGGCAGGGCGCCGTCAGGTCTGCGGCTGCAACGGATAATGGCGTCTCCGCATTATGTGGACGGAAAATTTCAAAATCTCGTCCCTGTGGAAATCATGGAACGGCGGGAAGGGAGCAGTCGGTTTAAAATGATGTGGGACTTTCTTTTCGGAGATAAGAAAGGGATTGTTCCCGACATGGCGATGGTGTCGAAAAAAAACGGATTTAAAGGCGCTTGACCGCGGCGAAGATATTGTCATCTGGATGGGGCACTCCACCTTTTATTTACAGCTGGGCGGGTATCGTATCCTTATAGATCCGGTATTCAGTGCTTATGCGGCGCCTCTGCCTTTCCTGAACAGGGCTTTTTCCGGCAGTAACGTGTATTGCGCCGAAGATATTCCGAAACTCGATATTCTCGCCGTCAGTCATGACCATTGGGATCATTTGGATTATCCTACCGTTATGGCCTTAAAGCATAAAATTAATTATGTCGTCTGCCCTCTCGGTGTGGGTGAATATTTTGAGGAATGGGGATTTTCTCCGGACCGGATCTGCGAAGAAGACTGGAACGGTAAAATCGTGACGGGTCCCGATTTGGAAATTCATATCTTGCCGTCGCAGCATTTTTCGGGACGTTTCTTAACACGGAATCCGACGCTTTGGTGCGGCATGGCTTTTGTTACGCCGCGGCGGAAGGTATACTATACGGGCGACGGCGGTTATGGTGAACACTTTAAAGAAATCGGAAAGACTTTCGGCGGGTTTGATCTTGTTCTCGCTGAAGACGGGCAATATAATGAAGCCTGGCATGCTATTCATATGTATCCCGAAGAAACGGCCCGGGCCGCAGTCGATGTAGGCGCGAAGCAGGTTATTCCCGCGCACGGCGGTAAATTCGCCCTGGCGAGGCATCTGTGGCAGGATCCGTGTCGGCGCCTGGCGGCGGCGAGCAGGGGCAAGAGTTACGATTTGGTGACGCCCGAAATCGGTGAAACAGTTCGTATCGGCGAACCGCGTGAAAGCCTGTCATGGTGGGAAGGCATGACATAAAGAGAGTACCGTATCCTCAGCTGAGGATACGGTACTCTCTTTATGCGGCAGATTCATCCGACGCCGCAGGAAGTCTTTAAAAGGCTAAGCCAGCCTGACGTGTCGCTGCGTTTTAAAGTAATATGGGCGAAAGGGTATTTCAGAATACTGTCCGGACAAATCCTTTCCAGGGTGGTTAAGCTGTTCAGAATCGTACTGTTTGTCGATGTGGAGAAAGGGATAACCGTCTTTTCCCGTAAATTACAGCGTAACAGGAAACTGCCGAAAAAAGCGGGGATGTCGTTAAACCAGATGGGGAAGCCGACGAAGACGAGGTCATAGCCTGCAAGATCGGGAGCAGGCGTCAGTGCTTCCGGTATGATATTGTTTTTTCGCTCTTTACGAACACGTAACACGGAAGAAATATAGCTGCCGTACGGTTCCCGCGGTTCTACCTTCAACGTGTCCGCAGGAATGGTCCGGCAGATACGGTGTACCAGGTTTTCCGTATTGCCTGTACGGGAACAGTATAAAATTATAGCCTTCATCCAATCATCTCCTTTACGGCAAAGGTCAATTTTATTGTACGCATTTATCCCTGCCTTGTCTATAGAGTATGCGTTGCCGCCTGTTCGAATGCAGGAATAATGTATACACAACGTCCGTTGATTGACAGGTTTGAGCGGCGTACCGTATGATTATAAAAAACAGATATTGAGGAGGAGTATCATGAATACCTTAGTAGGTCCCGATAATACGTGGGTGCTCTTGGCAATTATGTGTTCCGCCGCGGGTGTGGCTATCTACCTGGAGCAGAAATACGCGTGGGCATCGAAAATTTCCGGCGCCATTATAGCCCTGGTCTTTGCATTGATTCTCGTTAATTTGAATATTATCCCCACGTCGGCTCCGTTGTTTGACGATGTCGTTTGGGGTTTTGCCGTTCCCGTCGCCATCCCTTTATTGCTTTTACAGGCGAATATGCGTAAAATCTGGAGGGAAACGGGGCGTATGCTCTTTATCTTTCTCATCGGCGCAGCCGGTACGGTAGCCGGATCCCTGTTGGGGTATGCCGTTCTCGGCAGGTCTGTGCACGGTCTGAATCAGGTAGCCGCCATGATTACGGGATCCTATATCGGCGGCGGTGTCAATTTCACGGCTCTGGCCGACGCGTTTAAAGTCGACGGTACGGTTATTTCGGCCACCGTAGTCGCGGATAATCTGAATATGGCCATTTATTTCCTTATTCTTATTGCGGCGGCAGGCAGCGCTTTCTTCCGCAAATATTATAAGCATCCGCATATTGACGATGTCATTGTCAATGGTAAATCGGAAGAAGGGGAAACGTTGGCTGCCAAATATTGGGGCAGGAAAGAAATTTCCCTGAAAGATATTGCGTTAAACTTTATGTATGCCGTTATTGTCGTCGCTTTATCCAAGTTTATAGCCGCCGCCTTAGGCGGGTTTATTCCTAAGAGCGACTGGTTTTTGCAAATGTGCAATACTTTTTTCGGCAGCCAGTATGTATGGATTACGGTATTGGCCATGTGTTTTGCTACATTTTTTCACAAACAGGCCGCCGCTATGCACGGGGCGCAGGAATTGGGAACGTATTTGATTTATCTGTTTTTCTTCGTAATCGGCGTTCCGGCATCGGTCATGGAAATTATTCAGAACGCACCGCTTCTTCTCATTTTTTGTCTCATCGTCGTCCTTGTCAATATGACGTTCTGCTTTGTTTTCGGCAAGCTTTTCAAGTTCGACCTGGAAGATATTATCCTCGCTTCGAATGCCAATATCGGCGGACCGACGACGGCGGCGGGCATGGCTATTTCCCAGGGCTGGTATAAGCTTGTCGGTCCTTGTATGCTTGTCGGTACCTTCGGCTACGTCATCGGCACGTATCTGGGTATTATTGTCGGCAGTATTCTGGGCTTATAGGTTGTCGGAGGAGTGACATGACATTTGTTTTTGATGCCCATTCGGATATGTGGAGCAACGTGACGACACGGCGGCTGGACGGCCAGTCGCATGTATTTGAGCAGTATCATCGCCGCCGCCTGAAAGAGGGGGATGTAGGCGCCCTTATCGCGGCTGTCTGGATCGAGCCGGATTATACGGGAGACCCGACGGCACGGATGCTTGATATCCTCGGGTGCGCTTTCCGTGAGCTGCGGGAAAATGCGGATACTTTAGGGCTTATCCGCCGCTTTGATGATATGGATCGGCTGCAGCGGCAAGGAAAGACGGCGATTCTTTTCGGAATGGAAGGATTGAGCGGGCTGAAGGGGAAAACAGTATTTCTTGAGGCCCTGTATGCCATGGGCGTACGCCACGCCATGCTTACCTGGAACGAAGAAAATGAGTTTGCTGCCGGCGTCGGGGCTGCCCAGTCTTTCTGCGGACTGAAGCCTGCGGGAATCCGGGCCGTTAAACTGATGGAAGAACTCGGTATGATCGTCGATGTTTCTCATGCTTCGGAAAAGACATTCTGGGATATTGAGAAGCTTGCCACAAAGCCGTTCTTGGCCTCTCATTCCAATGCGTATTCTCTTTGCCCGGCCGCGCGCAATTTAAAAGATGAACAATTAAAGGCGATCGCCGCCGCCAACGGGGTCGTCTGCATGAACGCGTGGCCCGATTTTGTCAGTACGACAGCCCCGTCCGCTGAAAAGCTGGCGGATCATGTCGACTATATTGCCGAACTCATCGGTATCGACCATATCGGCTGCGGTTTTGACTTTTGTGACTATTTGGGCGATAATGAGTTATCTTTTTCAGAAAATACGCAAGTGCAGACACCGGGAATTTCCCATGCCGGAGAGGTGCAGGGCTTCCTGCGTATACTTCGGGAGAGAGGGTATTCGCAAGACGATGTGGATAAGATCGCTTATAAAAATATACGTCGTCTTTTAGGGGATATTCTATAAGGAGATATGGTATGCATACGTCTCCCGTCGACCCCGAAAAGTGCCGGGTCGATTCCTTTTATTGAGGATTATATGAATAAACGCAGATATATTTTTTATATTATTTTGGGCCTTATCGGCTGTTTTGCCGCTGTGGGAGAATGGAAGATGTATTCCTATGCCTTCCCCGTGCTGCGCAGCAACTGCGCTTTGGCCTTCTTTCTGGCCTCACCGCTTCTTTTTGTCCTGCCGTATACACTGGCGCTGAATCTGCCGTCCAATCTCGTTAAAATACTGACGCAAATCGGCGGCTATTGGTTCGTGGCGGCCTATTACGGGGTAATCGGCATGATCCCTTTCTTTTTTCTGTTGGCGGCGGCCACGGTGACGGGACATGCTTTCTGGTATTCACTGCTTTCTCTTTACGGGACGGCGGCGGCCCTTCTCATCATGCTTTCTCTTTGCTGCGGCCGTTACAGGGCGCTTCATCCCGTTATAACGCGCGTGGAGACGGAAACGACGAAAGCTTTGGATAAAGACTTGAAAATAGCTTTTGTCAGCGATATTCATTTAGGTGCCGTCCAAGGGAAGCCCTTTATAAGGAAACTGGCGGAAAAAATGGAACAAATCGCTCCGGATATGATCCTCATAGGAGGCGATATTATAGACGGCAATTTGGAATTCGTCCTGCGCGATAAGTCATTGGAAGAGTTGGAACGCCTTACAGACACCGGCGCCGAAGTGATAGCCGTTTTCGGCAATCATGACCACTACGGCGCGGATATCGGGGAAGAGCGCCGCGTTCTGGAAGAGGCGGGTATCCGGTGTCTGAGCGATGACACGTATCGTACGGAAACAGGCGCTTATGTAACGGGCATGGCCGACTATATGTATGCGACATTTCAAAAAGTAAGACCGGCCCGTAATGATGGGTTTACAATTTTCATGGAGCATGAACCGGTACAAATCAAACTTGCCGCGGCTGCCGGGTATGACCTCTATCTGGCGGGACATACTCATGCCGGCCAGTTTTGGCCGAACCGTCTGGCGACTAAGCGGATCTTTGAACTGGATTTCGGCATAAAACAATATCGGCAAATGACGGCTGTCGTTTCCTCGGGATACGGTTCCTGGGGGCCGCTTTTCCGCCTCGGCCCGGCTCCGGAAATCGTCCTCATTACGGTAAAGCGCAAGCCGGCAGAAAGCGAAACGGTGCGGCACCGTCAAACCGCCGGAAAATTATAATTGTAACAGTGGGAAATATCTGGTATTATACAGGTAATTGACGTTTTGTCAGAATGTTGTTTGAACGGGTGTTTCAGCTGTTTCCGTGCAGGGAGGAAGAACGATGAAAAAACTGAGTGCTTTATTGGCGGCGGTAGTGATTGCCGGTTCTGTTGCCGGCTGCGGCTTGACGGAACAGACGAAGAGTTCCGGAGAAAATCCGGAACAGGCGGCCGGCGCCGGTGAAACGAAAATTGCTTACGTGAAGCCGGGACTGGAAAAGAGCGAAAATAATCCGAAAAAAATTTTAATCGCTTACTTCTCGTATGTTGAAAATACGGGAGGCCAGCCGGTTCATTCGGAACATTATGATATTCTGACGGCGGCCAGCGTTAAGCTGGAGAAAAATGAAATGGTCGGCAACAATGCGCTTATTGCCGGGGCATTCGCCAAAGAAACGGGCGGCGACGTTTTCTCCGTCAGGGCCGATAAAGCGTATTCCTCCGATTATGAGGAAACGACGGATATCGGCAAGGATGAACTGGATAACAACACGCCGGTGGGGGTCGGCACGAAGGTTGACAACCCGGGTGATTATGATACGGTCATCCTCATCTATCCGATCTGGTGGGGCGAATTGCCGCAGGCCGTGAAGACTTTCCTTGCGGAAACGGACCTGGCAGGCAAGAAGGTTATTGCCGTAGCCGATTCATATAACAGCGGTGCGGGAAACACGGTGGAAACCGTTCAAAGACTGGCGCCTCTGGCGACGGTTACGGCGGGGCCGGATATTACGGAATCGGATATGAGCAGGCTTAACGATATTGTCAAAGCAGCGGCGGCAAAAGAAGGGCTGACTTTACAATAGGGCGGTTATTGACTTCAACGCCGGCCTTTGCTATGATAAAGAAACAGCGATGCAGGAGAATAAGTAGACCCGCTCAGCGAGGTGAGGACAGTGTGAGCTTACCGTCCGGTCGAAGGCGCTCCGAAGGCTGCGGCAGGAAGTCTTTTGATGCGTATGGCCGAAGGAGTTGCAAGAGAGGGTCGTTCAGACCAACCGGGGTGGAACCGCGGGTAGATATACTCGTCCCTGTAGCACGACAGTGTTACAGGGACTTTTTGTATTTTTAGGAGGGAAAAGCATGAATTTTCAGGATATGATTTTTGCGTTGAAACAGTTTTGGTCCTCCCGGGGCTGCATCATTCAGGAACCGTATGATGTGGAAAAGGGGGCGGGCACGATGAACCCGGCGACATTTTTACGCACGCTCGGCCCCGAACCGTGGCACGTCGCATATGTTGAGCCGTCCCGCCGTCCTGCAGACGGACGTTACGGCGATAACCCGAACCGCCTTTATCAGCACCATCAGTTCCAGGTTATTTGCAAGCCTTCGCCCGATAATATTCAGGAGCTTTATTTACAGAGCCTGGAGGCGCTCGGTATCAACCCGACGGAACATGATATCCGCTTTGTTGAAGATAACTGGGAATCGCCGACGCTCGGCGCCTGGGGGCTCGGCTGGGAAGTCTGGCTCGACGGCATGGAAATTACGCAGTTTACGTACTTCCAGCAGGTCGGCGGTATTGATGTCAAGCCGGTATCGTCGGAAATTACATACGGCATGGAACGTCTTGCCATGTATATTCAAGGCGTGGAAAACGTGTATGACCTTGAATGGACGGCCGGCGTTACGTACGGCGATATTTTCCATCAAAATGAAGTGGAACAGTCTGTCTATGCATTTGCACTGAGCGATGCGGAGATGCTTTTCCGCCTGTTCGATACGTATGAAAAAGAAGCGGTTCGCGTTATCAAAGCCGGGTATGTATTGCCTGCGTATGATTACGTGTTGAAATGCTCCCACACGTTTAACCTCCTTGATGCGCGCGGCGCTATCAGCGTCAGTGAGCGTGCCGCTTTTATCGGCCGTGTCCGCAACCTGTCGCGTGCCTGTGCCAAAGCGTATTTGGCAGAACGTGAAAAATTGGGGTTCCCCATGTTGAAGGAGGGAAAATAATGAGCAAGGATTTATTACTTGAAATCGGGACGGAAGAAATTCCCGCCCACTATATGCCCGGCATTTTAAAGCAGGTTAAAGAATCGGCGGCTGCGGCCTTTGAAGAAAACCGGCTTGTTTGTGAAGATATTCGCACGCTCGGCACGCCGCGACGTGTAACGCTCATCGTTAAAGGCCTGGCTGAAAAACAGGCTGATGTGTCGGCTAAAAATAAAGGGCCTTCCGTAAAAATCGCCTATGATGCCGACGGCAGGCCGACGCAGGCGGCTGTCGGTTTTGCCCGCAGTCAGAAAATCGACGTTGCCGATTTGGTTGTTGAAGACGGCTATATTTACGCCGATGTGACGACAATCGGTGAAGCGACGGCCGGTCTTTTGCCGGAACTTCTGAAAAAGCTGATCCTCTCTCTTTCCTTTCCGAAAAGCATGATTTGGGGTGACGAAGACGTCCGCTTTGTCCGTCCGCTGCGATGGCTCGTCGCCCTGTACGGCACGGAGGTGATCCCTTTCGAGATAGCGCATGTTCGTTCAGGCCGTATCAGCCGGGGCCACCGTTTCCTCGGAGCGGGTGATTTTGAAATTTCCGCTCCCCATGTATATGAACAGGCGGCAAAGGAGCATTTCCTTATCGTTGATCCGGAAGAACGCAAGGACATGATCTTGCAGGGGCTTGCCGCTATTGCTGCTGAAGAAGGCGGTACCGTCATTATGGATGAAGACCTTTTGGAAGAGGTGGTATATCTTGTCGAATATCCGACCCCTCTTTGCGGCAGCTTCGATAAACGCTATTTAGACTTGCCGGAAGCGGCTGTCATTACGCCGATGAAAGATCATCAACGGTATTTTCCCATGCGTGACGGGGCCGGCAATTTGATGAATCGTTTCCTGACTGTCCGTAACGGCGACGCTGAAAATTTGACAACCGTGCGGCATGGCAATGAACGTGTTTTGCGCGCCCGTCTGGATGATGCGGCATTCTTTTTTGCCGAAGACCGCAAAAGAACTTTGTCCGACCGCATAGAAGGACTTAAGAAAATCGTTTTTCAGGACGGGTTGGGCACACTTTTTGACAAGGCGCAACGGTTGGCGGCAATTACCGTATTTTTAAAAAATAAAGTGGATGTACCGGTTGCAGATGAAGAATTGGAAAGACTTTCTCTGCTTGCCAAAACGGATCTTCTCACGCAGATGGTTCAGGAATTTACAGAACTTCAAGGAATTATGGGCCGTGAATATGCAGTTCTTGACGGAGAAGGCCCGGCGATTGCCGAAGCCCTTTATGAACAGTATTTACCCCGCTTTGCCGGTGATGATCTGCCGCATACGACGATGGGCATGATTCTCAGTGTTGCCGACAAATTTGATACGATTACGGGAATGTTCAGTCTGGACATGATACCGACGGGATCGCAGGATCCGTTCGCGCTTCGCCGGCAGACGATCGGTATCCTGCATATCCTTATGAATGCGGACTGGAATATCAATTGTGATGAAGTATTCGCTTTTATTCTGGAACTTCTCGGTACGCCGGCGGAAAAACGAGAAGAAATTATGACAAACCTTCATGATTATTTTACGTTTCGCCTGAAAAATATTTTTCAGGATAAGGGCTTTGATTATCGTATTATCGATTGCGTCCTCCACGGTGCCTTCCTTAATGCCGCAGAGGCGCTGAAACGTGCTGCGGCGCTGCGTGATGCCGATTTCTTATCTCGGGGGGACCTCCTTCAGGCTTATACCCGTGTCGGTAATATGGTAAAGGATGCCGTTGAAACGGAAGTTGATCCGTCACTGTTCGAAACGGAAGAGGAAAAACGCCTTTATACCGTTGTCGCCGAATTGGAAAGCCCCCTGCAGGCGGCCTATGCGACGTATGATTACGGTACGGCCGTCACTGTCCTGGACAAGGGCGTCGAAGCCGTCAACGCCTTCCTGGATAATGTTCTTGTCATGCATGATAATGAAGCGGTCAGGAATAACCGTATCCGCCTTTTGACGAAAACGTTCGGCCTTATAAGTCCGCTGGGGGACATTAAAAGATTATCCTAGCCTTCGAGGAGGGGAAAAGATGAATGCCGGAAAATTTGCAATTATTGTCGTTACCGCGATGCTGCTGCTGACGACGGGTGTATCCGCCATGACTATGCCCGGTTACGGCATGGGTTCGACGGAAGATGATGCGATTATTATGACGGAATCTGAAACGTCCGGATTCAATACATACTATAACAGTGCGTACGGGTACGCTCTTGACATCCCCGCCGTCGCCAGTGAAGCGGAAGCTACGTCGAAAGGCGACGGATGTTATTTTGAAGATCCCGATACACATGCCGTTATTTCCGTATATGCTACAAGGAATATGATGCAGCTTACTGCAGACCAGCTGTATCGTATGGATTTGAATGTCAACGGCTCGCCTGCTTTGCTGGTTAATGAGAAAACGGAGAAAGGGTATGTCATTTCCTGGCAGAAAAAGAATAAGATTTTTTATGAAGTTATGGCGGTCAACGATAACGGCACGTATACCTCCTTTTCCGTTGTTTATCCGGTTAAGATGAAGACGACGTATGAAGCCTACTGCGCTCATATGAAGTATTCCTTCATCCCCGCGGGGGCCGTGCGTAAGCCGAAATAGGGAAGCGCGGAAAGAACGTGAGGGAATTACCGGATTTTACTTGCAAAGGGTCAAAACTCTGTGGTAAAATCAATACGTTAATTCGGGCACTCCTCTGTCAGCAGGACGATTACCGTGAAAAACGGCGGTAACGATGGCATGAATGTCTTTGTAGGAGGAAAAGAAAATGAATATTATCAGCGTACTTGAACAAGAGCAGCTTCGTAAGGACATTCCCGCATTCCGTCCCGGAGATACGGTAAAAGTTCACGTAAAGGTTGTTGAAGGCAATCGTGAACGTGTCCAGGTATTTGAAGGCATAGTAATCGGCCGTCAAAACGGCGGTGTCCGTGAAACCTTTACGGTTCGCCGTATATCTTACGGCGTCGGCGTAGAACGTACCTTCCCGGTTCATTCCCCGCGGCTCGCGAAAATCGAAGTTTCACGCCGCGGTATTGTCCGTCGCGCGAAACTCCATTATCTCCGCGGTCTGACAGGCAAAGCCGCTCGTATCCGCGAACGCCGGTAAGTATATTCCCGTAAAAAGGCTCTCTGTGAGGGCCTTTTTTTGTGGCCTCCGGAGTTTAAAACACGAGGCCTCTGTGCTATAATAAAAACCATATCAGAACTATTTTATGATGAGGTGATCCGGATGGCAGAACGTATTTATGTAACCGGCCATAAGAGCCCTGACACAGACTCGATCTGTTCCTCTTATGCACTGGCAAAATTAAAAGAATTGCAAGGGATAGATGCCGTACCTGTTCGCGCAGGCGAACTTAACAAAGAAACGACGTTTGCGTTGGAGTATTTTAAGGTAACGCCTCAGCCTCTCGTAACGGATTTTTATATCAAAGTGGGCGAGGCGGTGCACCGCGACGTGGAACCGCTTGCTCTTTCCGCTTCTTTGAAAGATGCGGCACGCTGGTTCTCGGATCATGAGGGGCACGATTTCGCGCCTGTTGTCAATGCCGGCAAGTTTGCCGGTATTTTGGAGCGCGGCACTTTGGCGGAAGAATTTATCAGGACGGTAACGGGCAATGAGCTTGATCTGGTTAAAGACCTTGTTCACGATGCGGAAACTGTGTTTTCCACGTCCGATAACGGCCACGATGTGCCTGCGGAAGGCCGGTATGTTGTCGTCGACGGTACGGAATATATCGGCGTCATCTGCGCGGCTTGCGTAGCCGCCGCACCGAAAAAGAAGGTATTTCTCGTTGATCATAATGAAAAGAAACAGATTATCGACGGCATTGATGAAGCGGAAATCGTCGGTGTTGTAGACCACCATCGTATCGGCGGCACACTTGAGACGGATGCGCCTATTTTCATTTATTTCCGTCCCGTCGGTTGTTCCGCGACTATGGTAACGGCTCTTTATGAAGAAGCGGGCATCTCCATACCGCAGAATATGGCGGGGCTTCTCTTATCGGCGATCATTTCCGATACGGTGCTTTTCCGTTCGCCTACCTGCACGGCGGAAGATAAGGCGGCTGCTGAAAAACTGGCGGCCGTTGCCGGCGTCGATATTAAAGCATACGGGATGGAAATGCTCAAAGCCGGCGCCAATGTATCGGATCTTTCACCTGATGAAATCGTCCGTAACGATATGAAAGAATTTAACGGCAACGGGCAGACCTTTACGGTGGCACAGGTTCAGGTAATGGACACGACGGATTTACTCGACCAGAAACAAACCCTTCTCAATGCTTTGGAAAAATTGCGCGCAGACAATGATTATCTCGCTTCCTTCCTGATGATTACGAGCATTATTGATGAAGCGACAAACCTGATCTTTGCCGGAAATATGGACGGCGTAGTAGGAAAGGCCTTTGCCAAAGATGTCTTAGGCAACGAGGTATACTTGCCCGGCGTTATGAGCCGTAAGAAACAGGTCATTCCGCAAATTTTATCTTCTCTGTAAGCCCACGGAGCTGGAAAGGCCCTCATCACGACGGTGTGGGCCTTTTCATCTGTTTGTAGGGAAAGGACGGTTATGAATCCCATTTATGACACGTTAAACGAAAGACAGCTGGAAGCGGTTATGCACACGGAAGGACCGCTGTCCGTTACGGCAGGCGCCGGTTCGGGTAAAACAAAGGTACTCACCTGCCGCATTGCCCGTCTTTTGGAGATCGGCGTTGAGCCGTACCGAATTCTGGCCATTACCTTTACAAATAAAGCTGCGAAAGAAATGCGGGAACGCGTTCAAACTCTTGTAGGTGCCAAAGCCGAACGTATTTGGCTCAGTACGTTTCATTCCTTTTGTGCCAGGCTGCTGCGTTTTGAGATCGACGGCTTTGCCGGCTATACGCACAATTTTACAATATATGACTCGGCCGATCAGATAAGTCTTATCAAAGGCTGCCTTAAAGACCTGAACCTTGATGACAGGCAATTTCCGCCGCGCTCCGTGTTGGGGACGGTATCGGCCGCTAAAAATGCGTTGCTTACGGCGCGGGAATTTGCCCGGCAGGCAGACGATTTTTATGCCCGGCAGGTGGCCGAGGTGTACGGCCTTTATGAAAAGAAACTGAAAGACAACAACGCTCTTGATTTTGATAACCTTCTCCTGCTGTCCGTACGGCTGTTACGGGAACGTCAGGATGTACGGGAAAAATATCAGGAACGCTTCCGTTATATTCTTGTCGACGAATATCAGGATACGAACAGAGCGCAGTATATATTGACCAAAATACTCGCTGCCAAATGGCATAATATTTGCGTTGTCGGGGATGCGGATCAGAGTATTTACGCCTGGCGCGGTGCGGATATCCAAAATATCATGGATTTCATGCGTGATTATCCGGACGGCACGAATGTCAGGCTGGAACAGAATTACCGCTCGACCAAGACGGTATTGAACGCGGCCAATGCAGTTATCGACAATAATGAAACACGGCTGAAAAAGAACTTGTGGACGGAAAACCCGGAGGGGCACAAGATTATTCATTATCATGCCCAAACCGAGCATGATGAAGCGGACTATATTGCCGGCGTCATTTATAACCGGCACGGTATTGAAAATGAACCGTACGGCAGTATGGCCGTTCTTTTCCGCACGAATTCCCAGTCCCGCGTGCTGGAAGAAAAACTCATGCGTTACGGCATTCCTTATACGATGGTCGGAGGAACGAAGTTCTATGACCGCAAAGAGATTAAAGATGTCTTGGCTTATCTGCGCCTGTTATATAATCCTGAAGACAGTCTCAGCCTGGTGCGTATTCTCAATGTGCCGAAGCGGAGCATCGGCGCGACGTCTCTCGAACATTTGACGGAATATGCGGAACGTAACGGTATTTCTTTGTTTGATGCCTTGTCCACGACCGGTGAGCTGCCCGTCACGAAGCGGGTGAAAACGTCGCTTGAAGATTTCTCCGCGCTTATCTTCGGCCTTCTGGAACATCTCGGAGAATGGGATGTGCCGACGCTCATTGAGCATGTCATTAAGGAAACGGGGTACGGGGATATGCTGGACAAAGAGGCGGCCCGGGATCCGCAGGGGGAGAGCCGTAAGGAGAATGTCGGGCAGCTCATCAACGCGGCCCAGGAATATATGCACGATAATCCTGAAGGAACTTTACAGGACTTTTTAGAGAATGTGGCTCTTGTCAGTGACGCGGATGAGTTTGAAAGCACCGAGTCCAAGGTTACGCTCATGACCTTGCATGCCGCCAAAGGGCTGGAATTTCCGGTCGTTTTCCTGGCAGGTCTTGATGAAGGGCTGTTCCCGCACAGCCGTACGCTCATGGATGCTTCTCAGATTGAAGAAGAACGGCGGCTCGCCTATGTCGGCATTACCCGTGCGGAACGGCAGCTTTATGTGACCAACGCCTCGACACGCACTGTGTACGGTCGCGTGTCGGCGTATTTGCCGAGCCGCTTTTTAAACGAAATACCGGAAGAATTGATAGAAGTATACAGGCGTAAAGCGGCGATGCCGCGGCAGCCGGTCACGGTGCCGGGTAAACAGCGCGTATCGGTTCTTGCCGGGGGCGTAGCCTCAAGTTTACCGAAGGCTCATGCCGTTACGGAGGCGTGGAAGGCGGGCGATAAAGTGCGTCATAAGGTCTGGGGTAGCGGCACCGTCCTTGAAGTCATCGGTGAAGGGGACGGTATGCAAATGAAAATATCCTTCCCGACCAAGGGGATACGCCAGGTTGTTGCTAAATACGCGCCCCTTGAAAAAGAATAGAAAAGGAGTTTGGGCATGGTAAAGGATAAGGAGTATGAACGCCTTCGGGAACTGAAAGAAAAGCTCGATTATTACAGCTATCTCTACTATACGCTCGACAGGCCGTCTATTACGGATTATGAGTATGACCTGCTCTACCGTGAGCTGGAGAAGATTGAAGGGGCGCATCCCGAATGGGTTACGCCCGATTCGCCTACACAACGGGTAGGGCATAAAATTCAGGGCGGCTTTACTAAATATACCCATGACAGGCCCATGCTCAGTCTGGGCGATGTCTTCACCGATAACGAATTGCGTGAATTCGATCGGCGCGTTCGTGACGATCTGGGCGGTGAAGCGCTCGAATACGTCGTAGAATTGAAAATCGACGGCCTGGCAATTAATCTGATTTATGAAAACGGCACATTCGTTCGCGGCGTTACCCGCGGTGACGGTATAGTCGGGGAAGACGTGACGAACAATGTGCGTACCATCAAAACGATTCCTTTGAAGATCAACAATATGTCGCCTCATATTGAGATTCGCGGCGAAGTCTATATGTCCGTCGGTGCGTTTGACGCTCTTAACCGGCAGCGTGAGGAAGATGAGCTGGAACCCTTTGCCAATCCCCGCAATGCCGCCGCCGGTTCATTGCGGCAGCTGGATCCGCAAATAACGGCTGAACGGAACCTCTCCTTTTTCGCGTATGCCATCGGCGGTACGGTGGGCATTGAAATCAACAGTCAGGAAGAATTGCTGGCCGACTTGAAAAAATTCCGTTTCCACGTTAATAAAGAATATAGAAAATTCGTCAATATGGAAGATGTGATTAAATTTATTCATACGTGGGATGAGCGGCGTGACGAACTCCCTTATGCCACGGACGGAATGGTAGTCAAGGTCAATTCCTTTGCGCAGCAGGCCCGTCTCGGCAATACGGTGAAAATTCCCAGATGGGCCGTTGCCTATAAATTTCCGCCTGAACGGGCCGCGACCAAGGTGCTTGATATTTCCGTCAGCGTCGGCAGAACCGGCGTTCTTACACCGGCGGCGGATCTTGAGCCGGTTCGGCTTGCCGGAACGACTGTAAAACGGGCGACTCTTCATAATGAAGACTACATCAGAGAAAAAGATATTCGTATCGGCGATGAAGTTATCATTCAAAAAGCGGGTGAAATTATCCCGGAAGTGGTAGGTCCCGTTACGACGAAACGCGACGGGACGGAAACGGTGTTTGTCATGCCGTCCCGCTGTCCCGGCTGCGGCGAACCGGTTGTGCGTCTTAAAGGGGAAGCGGCAACACGTTGTGTCAATCCCGAATGTCCGGCGATCATCGGTGAAAAAGTCGCTCACTTCGTTTCCCGCAATGCCATGAATATAGACGGCCTCGGTGAGGCCATTGTCAATCAGCTCCTGGAGCGGAAGCTGATACGCAATGTAGCCGATATTTACAGCCTTAAAAAAGAAGAACTGAGCGCTTTGGACGGTTTCGGCGACAAATCGGCGGATAACCTTCTCAGAGCCGTTGAGAACAGTAAGAAAGTCGGCCTGGCGCGCGTTATCTTTGCCTTGGGCATTCGTTTCGTCGGCGCCAAGGCCGGTCGTATTCTGGCGGAGCATTTCGGTTCCGTTGAAGTGCTTGCTGAAGCTTCGCTCGAAGAATTAACGGCTGTCGACGAAATCGGTCCGCGTATTGCCGAGTCGCTCCGCCAGTGGTTCGCTTTGCCGGACAATGCGGAACTCGTGGCCCGGTTGCAGGCGGCCGGAGTTGATATGACGGCGGAGAAGAAAGAAACAAAGGGCGATTCCTTTGCCGGTGAAATCGTGGTCCTGACAGGCCGGCTTGAAATTATGAGCCGCAAAGAAGCGGAAGCGGCCGTGATTGAACGAGGCGGTGAATGTACGAGTTCCGTTACGAAAAAGACCACCCTTGTCGTGGTCGGCACCGAACCGGGGAGCAAGTATGATAAAGCGAGAAATTTGGGGACACGTATTATTTCGGAAGAAGAATTTATAGCGTGGCTGCAAAGAGAATAGCAGTTCTCACGGCGTCCTTTCTTATGCTATAATTAACCGTTGTTGATAGAAGTGATTTCAGTGATAAGGAGTGTTTCCATGAAAATCAGTGCGGAAGAAGTAAAGAAAATCGCCCTGCTGTCCCGTTTGGAAATTTCAGAAGAACAGACAGAAGAGGTCGGACGACAGCTCAGCGATATTCTGTCTTATATGGAGCTCATCGAACAGGCGGATATTACAGCCGCGGAACCGACGGCACACGCGGTTTCCCTGTCTAACGTTATGCGTGACGACGTGCCTCATGAATCGTTACCCAATGCGAAGGCGTTACAAAATGCCCCGGAATCGGAAAACGGGTACTTCAGAGTACCCAAAGTTATCCAGGAATAAAGGAGGTCCGTTATGGAACCCGTTACTATCCATGCGCTGCATGACAAACTTGTAAAAGGAGAAATTTCAGCTGTCGAATTGACGCGGAAATTTCTGGACCGTAAAGATAAAGTAGAACCGACTGTCCGGGCCTTCCTGTCGGATAATCGTGAATTTGCTTTGGCGGCCGCGGCTCTTACGGATAAGAAGCTTGCTGCCGGTGAGGCAATTGCCGATTTGGCGGGCATCCCCGGCGCCGTTAAGGATAATATTTGTATTAAAGGCCAGCAGGCAACATGTGCATCAAAGATGCTTGCCAACTATACGTCACCGTATGACGCGACGGTTATTGAAAAGCTCAATGCCCTGGACTATGTGAGCCTCGGCAAGACCAATATGGATGAATTCGCCATGGGCAGCTCGACGGAAAATTCAGCTTTTCAGGTTACGACGAACCCGTGGAATACGGATTATGTCCCCGGCGGCTCTTCCGGCGGATCGGCGGCGGCCGTAGCGGCGGGAGAGGCCGTTTGGGCACTCGGTTCCGATACGGGCGGTTCTGTACGTCAGCCTGCGGCTTATTGCGGCGTGGTCGGCCTGAAACCGACATACGGTCTGATTTCACGTTACGGCCTCATCGCCTTTGCGTCTTCGCTGGATCAGATCGGCACGTTTACGAACGATGTCGAAGACTGCGCTATCGTTTTAAATGTCGTGGCGGGATACGACAAGAGGGACTCCACGTCCGTACCCCGACGGAGCAAAGATTATAAAAAGGCTCTCGTCAACGACGTAAGAGGCATGAAAATCGGTATTCCTGCGGAATTCTTCGGCGAAGGATTGGATGAAGAATGTCGTAAAGCCTTGGATGAAGCCGTTGAAACGTATAAAAAATCAGGCGCTGAAATTATTTCCGTTACCATGCCGAATATGAAATACGGTTTGGCGGCGTACTATATTATTGCGCCTGCCGAAGCAAGTTCCAACCTCGGCCGTTATGACGGAGTGGGGTACGGGTTACGCGTTCCCGGCAAGGATATTGTCGACATGTACATTAAAACCCGGTCCGAAGGGTTCGGGCCGGAAGTTAAACGCCGTATTCTTCTGGGAACGTACGTACTCAGTGCCGGTTACTATGATGCCTACTATCTCAGGGCCATGAAAGTCCGTACCCTCGTTAAACAGGATTATGACAACGCGTTGGCACAGTGTGATGTGCTCCTTACGCCGACGGCGCCCGATACGGCTTTTGAAATCGGTAAAAATAAGGAAAATCCCCTGTCCATGTATTTGGGCGATGTCTGCACGGTCACGGTGAATCTTGCCGGCCTGCCGGCTGTCAGCATTCCCTGCGGCTTCAAGCAGGGAATGCCTGTCGGTATGCAGCTTATCGGCAGAGCGCTTGACGAAGAAACCTTGCTGCGCGCGGCCTATACATTCGAACGGGAACGGCCCGACCTGCGTTTGCCGTTACCCATGGGGGAGGTTGAAGTCTGATGAAATATGAAGCGGTTATCGGTTTGGAAGTCCACACCGAATTAAAAACGAAAACAAAAATTTTCTGCGGCTGCAGCACTGAATTCGGCGCCGCGCCGAACACGCATGTCTGCCCGGTCTGCCTGGGCCTGCCGGGCTGCCTGCCTGTATTGAATAAAGAAGTGGTGCATTTTGCCGTTAAAGTCGGGTTGGCGTTTCATTGCGATATTTTGTTACACAATAAATTCGACAGAAAAAATTACTATTACCCCGATTTACCGAAAAATTTCCAGACATCTCAGTTCGATCTGCCTATCTGCCTGAACGGCTATGTGGATATTGACGTAAACGGTGAAGAACGCCGCATCCGGCTTACCCGCATTCACATGGAAGAAGATGCGGGAAAGCTCGTACACGGCGGTACGACTATCAATACATCCGATTATTCCGATGTGGACTATAACCGTACGGGCGTACCCCTTCTGGAAATTGTTTCGGAACCGGATCTTCGCAGCGGTGAGGAAGCAAGAGCATATCTTGAAAAGCTTCGTTCCGTTATTCAGTATTTGGGCGTATCCGACTGCCGGCTCGAAGAAGGAAGTATGCGTTGTGATGCCAATATTTCCGTCCGGCCTGCCGGCACGGATAAACTCGGCACGAAAGCGGAAATTAAGAATATCAATTCACTTACGGGCGTTCAGAAGGGGATTGAATATGAAGCCGTTCGCCAGGCCCGGGTCCTGGAAGAAGGCGGCAGGATCATTCAGGAAACGCGCGGCTGGGATGAAAATAAAGGGGTTACTTTCAGCCAGCGTGTCAAAGAAGAATCCAACGATTACCGTTACTTCCCCGAACCGGATCTCATCCCGCTGGAACTTTCCGAACAATGGATTGAAGAAGTACGCCGGGAACTTCCCGAAATGCCCGATGCCCGCCGCAAACGGTTTACGGAAGCATTGGGCCTACCCGAATACGATGCGGCTATCCTTACCCTTGAAAAGGGCACGGCGGACTACTTTGAAGCCGTAGTTGCCGCCGGGGCCGAGGCAAAAGCGGCGGCGAATTGGATGCTCGGTGATTTTGCGAAAAAACTTAATGAAGAAGGCCTGACGGCAAAAGAATCTCCCGTTACACCGGAAAATTTGGCGGAACTCATCTCTCTTATCGATAAAGGGACGATTTCCGGAAAAATAGCTAAACAGGTTTTACCTGAGATGTGGCGGTCCGGTGAGAGCGCCGCCGCCGTTGTAGAGAAACAGGGCCTTGTCCAAATCAGCGACGAAGGAGAATTGTCGGGTATCGTCAGGAAAATTATCGATGCCAATCCGCAATCCGTTGCCGATTATAAGGCGGGCAAGAAGAAAGCTATAGGATTCCTCGTCGGTCAGATTATGAAAGAAACGAAAGGCCGCGCCAATCCGGCGTCGGTCAATGAATTGTTGATCAAAAAGCTGGAAGGGTAAGGTGACGGCACAGGTCGGAAGATCTGTGCCGTCTTTGCATAATATTACAAATTGTCATGATGTATCTGTAACTGTCCCGACATGGGAATACCGCTTTATTCCCGTGAGTCCTTATACTATAATGTATAAGGATTGTTATTAAAGGCCTTTTAAGTATTAAGCCTGATCTGCTTCTGAAGTTTGCGGTTTTACGGCGGCTCTTATATTTACTTTGCCCGCAGGCTGAAGAAACGGGATAAGAACATATTTTTTGTGTGAAAGGAAGGAAAAACATGGTATTCTTAGCGCTGCTGCCGATAATTTGGCTGGTTATCGGACTGGGCTTCTTGAAGATGCCCGGTTACAAAGCCTGCCCGATTGCAGTTGTTATTGCCGCGATTGTGGCTGTTTTCGCCTTTGACATGCCGACTCTTGATACGGGTACGGCGGCTTTGGAAGGCGTTGCCCTTGCGATTTGGCCCATTTTGCTGGTCATTGTGGCGGCCATTTTCGCGTATAATCTTACTGTGTATACGAAAAGCATGGATGTCCTTAAACAAATGCTGACGACAGTAAGCAAAGACAGCCGTATTTTAGCCCTTCTCATCGGCTGGGGCTTCGGCGCTTTCATGGAAGGCATGGCCGGCTTCGGTACGGCGGTTGCCATTCCGGCCAGTATTCTCGTCGGCCTGGGATTTAATCCCATCCGTGCTATTCTCGCTTGTCTTATTGCCAATACGGTACCGACCACTTTCGGTTCTATCGGTATCCCGACGACAACGCTGGCAAGTTTGACGGAACTTGATCCGGTCCGATTGGCTACGTATATTACGACCCAATTGGGGTTATTGGATATTTTGTGTCCGTTCTTGATGGTTATCGTCATCGGCGGTTCTGTCCGGGCGTTAAAAGGCGTTTTTTTTGTAACCCTGCTTTCGGGGTTGGCGCTTTTTATCCCTGAATATATTATTTCTTCCGTTCTCGGACCTGAATTAGCCGTTATGGTGCCGTCCATCATCATCATGGGCGTAATCGTTGCGTATGCGAAAGTTTTCAAGACGGACGATCCGAACTATGCGTTGGATATTCAGCCGCAGTCCGTTTCAGCCGGCGCGGGTATAAGGGCCGCGATGATCTTTATTCTTATTTTTATATTCCTGATCATTACGTCCAAACTTGTTCCTGCCGTTAACGGCCCGCTCAGCGCCGTTAAAACGGCCGTGCCTATTTACACCGGTGCGGGAGCGAAGCCGTATACCTTTGTCTGGATTGCCACGCCGGGCATCATGATCCTACTGGCCGCTATCCTCGGCGGCAGATACCAGGGCGCATCGTTCGGTGAGATTTTCGGCAGGCTGGGTGAAACGATTTATAATCTGCGCTTTACCTTTCTGACGATTATTACCGTCGTGGCTACCGCTAAAATCATGACATACAGCGGAATGACGGCAAGTATCGCGCATACTCTCGTTGATGTGACGGGGACCATGTATCCTGCGTTTGCCCCTCTGGCCGGGGCGCTCGGCGCCTTCATCACCGGTTCCGGCACGAACAGTAATGTCCTTTTCGGACCCTTACAGACAGCTGCGGCCATGGACATTCCCGGTGCCGACCCCGCCTGGCTCGCCGCGTGCAATTCCGCCGGCGCCGGTCTCGGCAAAATGCTTTCGCCTCAGAGCATTGCTATTGCCATCGGTGCTGTCGGCGCGGTTGTGGAAGGTAAGGAAAGTGAGATCATGAAGGCGGCGCTTCCGTACCTCGTCGGGTTTATGATTATTGCCGGGGCCATTACGTATTTCGGCCAAATGATGATTTAACGGGTTGTATTCATTACATCCGCTTTTATAAAAAAGGAAAACAGTTCGGAAATACTAATCCGAAACTGTTTTCCTTTTTTCTTCGGCCCGCCGCTTCCGGAAAAACTCTTTTAACAGAGCCGCGCATTCTGTTTCCCGTATGCCTGCCGTGACGATTGCGCGGTGATTCAGCCGTTCGTCATCAACAATTTTATACAAAGAGCGTGTACCGCCGCCTTTCGTATCGGCACAGCCGTAAACAACGCGATCCAGGCGGCTGTTCACGATAGCGCCCGCGCACATGGGGCAGGGTTCGACGGTCACATATAAGGTGCAGCCTGTAAGACGCCAGCGGCCGAGAGCGCGGCACGCCTCTGCAATGGCCAGAAGCTCGGCATGAGCCGTGGCGCACGGCAGCGTTTCCCGCAAATTGTGGGCGCGGGCGACGGCTTTTTTCTTGTGTACGATAACGGCGCCGATCGGGATTTCGCCGACGGCCGCCGCTTTTTTTGCTTCTTCCAGGGCTTTCCCCATGTAGAATTCGTCTTTTGTCATCGTCCCGCCTCCCGCATATGATTACGTCCATATTGTACAGGACGGATAACGGCAGTGCAATCACCCCTGCGGAAGGAAAATGAATTTCTTTAAATTTTATTTTTACGACGGCATTTGGTATAATAAAAAAGGTTTATATGTCAGAAAATGTTAGGAGTGATTCTGTGAAACCCTTTTATAAATTGGTCGGTGCAGTCGTTTGTTCGCTCTTGCTTACCGGCACGTCTGTATTTGCTTACGGGAAGACCATCTTATATGTTCCTCAGGATGATCGCCCTGTTGATTACGCATACACTGTAAAAACGGCAAAAGAGGCGGGATATACCGTACTGACTCCGCCGCGCCAATATTTGTCGGGTTCCAATTTCCACGGCTCGCCGGAGCAATTAATGGATTGGGTTGAAGCACATGCGCCTGAAGCCGACGCGATGGTCCTTTCTGTTGATTCTCTCGTCTACGGCGGCCTGGTCGACTCGCGCAAACATAATTTTGATACAGATACGCTTATGAACCGCCTCCGCAACGTAGAAGCGTTACACGCAAAATACGGGCACGTTCCCATTTATGCGTTCAGTACGGTTATGCGCAGCCCTTGGACGGGAGGTAAAGGCGTAGAACCGGATTACTATTTGAAATTCGGTAATGACATTTATGAATTGGCCGCTCTGCAAAATAAAGCCGATACAGAGGTCCTTACGCCTGAAGAGCGGTCCCGCTGGTTTGCCGTCATGCGCCGGGTACCGCTTGAATATTTACAGGACTGGTATAAACGCCGCCAAAAGAATATGGCCGTTAACTACCGGCTGATTGATGACGCGAAGAAGGGGATCTTTACCTATTTCAGCTTAGGTCATGATGATAATTCCGCCCACACGCAGTCGGCGCTGGAAGCGAAATATTTGGAAATGCGCGGCAAAGATGTGCCGAAAACGGTGTTCGGCTCTTTTCCCGGTGCGGATCAGCTCGGCTTGCTTCTGATTACGCGTGCAAACAATGATTTTAATAACTATCATCCGAAAGTTACGGTCATCTATCCTCTCGGCGGCGGTGAAAAAACTGTACCCAGTTATGACGGGCAGGCAATCGGCAAAACCATTGCCGAACATATTGAAGCCGTCGGCGGTGAAGTGACGAATACGTCCAAGCCGGATTTGCTTCTGGCGGTGAATACACCGCTTACGACGAAGACGACAGAATCGGCCAGCTTTGAAAACTTCCCGATTATGCTGGATTCGACACGGGAGTTTTTAGGCCACATTGAAACGGCTGTCGCTGCCGGGATTCCCGTAAGTATTGTCGACATGGCTTTTTCCAACGGTTCGGACAATACGCTCGTTTACGGCCTTTATAAAGATAACATGATGTATCGCCTGGCTGCTTATAACGGCTGGAATACGGCCAGCAACTCCGTCGGATACGGTCTTTCACAGGGGATTCTGGCCAGGTATATGAGTGCGGATGCCCATAAAAATATGCTGACGACGAATTATCTTGATAATTGGGCGTATCAGGCTAATATCCGCAACTATCTCTACCGTATGCAGCAGAAAATAGCAAACGGGCAGCTGCGCCGCTATTATCCGACGGAAACGGGTGAATTGCAGGGGCTTGCCAAGCTGGAATTGCAGCGGTATGCGAAAGCATATTTAAATGTAAACCCGAAAACGGTGGAAGTGACATTGCCGTGGAACCGCCTTTTCGAAACTTATGTAGACGTACATTCTCTGCCGAATGTGCAGCTTGAGGCGGATGTGCGGCAGCAAAAGGACAGAGAGATCCTTGCACGGCTTGCCGAACAGCGCGATGCCGCCGCTAAAGCCTATGATACGGCAAAAGAAAAAGGCGCGCCGAAAATTGATGCCGCAACGGAAGCAAAGCTGAAGGCCGCAAAAGACGAAGCGCAGGCCAAGTATGATACGGAGCTTCAGACGCAGGAAGCCAACCGGCGGAACGAGTCAATCGCCGCGCGCAGCAGGACCTGGGCGCCGCATACGTAAGAGTGCATAAGTGTATAGGGGAAAACGAGAAAAACCTGTAGAATAAGGCGTTTCTTTTATTCTACAGGTTTTTCATGTATAATAGATTTCATGGAAAAATACACTGAATCTGACGAGGTAACAATAAATACGGCCGGTACGGAACATACAGGAGCGGCGCGGAAAAATAATGATGTATTGACGCAGGATAGAAACGTGCCGTCCCGGGCGGCGCGTACCGTAAAATTTATAGTCGGTATTTTGGCTGTAGCGTTTCTTGCCTGCGGCTGTTTTTATTTCCTGCCGCCTTTTTGGAAGGCCTACAAGTCATCCTATATAGAAGTCAAGGCAGACATGACCGGCGCGGAAATAGCGGATGAATTGTATGCGGAAGAACTTGTTTCCAACCCGCTCCTTTTTCGGGCGGTTTTGGCACTGACAGGGCAGGCGGGGGAGCTGAAACGCGGCGAGTATACGATACATTCAACGATGAGCCTGCATCAGATTGTCGCCAAGCTGACAAGCGGAGATTCGGAAGCCTATCGGCTGGTCGTACCCGAAGGGTATACGGTGCGGCAAATTGCTAAAGCCGTTGCCGAAAATACAAATATAAGTGAAGAAGAATTTCTCATTGCCGCCAATAAAGCGGAACTCCTTTACCCGTATATGAAGGGTAATCGTCAGGTTACTTTCGTGACCGAAGGCTTTTTATTCCCCGATACGTATTATCCCCATTTTGACGGAACGGCCGATGATCTGGTAATGATGATGCTGAAAAACTTTGATGACCGTTTAGACACTGTAATGAGAAATAGGATCGGAGCCGGGAATTTTTCCGTTTATCAGGCTGTGACGCTTGCTTCGGTAGTTGAAAAAGAAGCGAAATATGATCGTGACAGACCGCTTATCGCATCTGTTTTCCTTAATCGGCTGAAGCGGCATATGAAGCTTCAATCCGATGCGAGCGTTTCTTATGCGATGGGGTCGCACAAATATGAGTACAATCTTGATGAAATCGCTTACGATTCGCCGTATAATACGTATCTGCATGAAGGACTGCCGCCCGGTCCCATCGGCAATCCGGGTATGAAGAGTATATATGCCGTACTTGATGCGCCTGAAACGAGTTATCTTTATTTTGTGGCGGACAAAGAAGGACATAATTATTTTGCCGTGACGTATGAAGAGCATATGGACAATGTCCATAAGTATATGCCATGACGGAGTTATTAAAGGAAGTGAAGCTGTACGGGACGGCTCACGGGCTGCCCGTTTTACGCGATGCGGAAAAGGAACTGCTTCAGAAAATTGTAAAAAACGCTTCGCCCCGCCGTGTTTTGGAAATAGGGACGTGTATCGCGTATTCGACACTGCTTATTATGGAGTGTTTGCCTTCAAATGCATATATTACGACGATTGAACTCGATGCGGACAGGCATAAAATAGCTGAAAAACATATTGCCGCCTCCCCGTTCAGAGGGCGGATAAAGGCGCTCCACGGTGATGCGATGTCAGTATTGCCGCATTTGGACGGCCCTTGGGACTTCGTCTTCCTTGACGGGCCGAAAGGACAGTATAGCCGGCAGCTGGAACTGCTTATGCCGAAATTGGCTCCCCACGCCCTCATTGTAGCCGATAATGTCCGCTATCACGATATGGTCTATGTACAGGGACATTTGCCCCATAAACACCGCACGGCCGTGACGAGGCTGCATGAATTTATGGATAAGATTAACGATACCGACCTGTTTGAAACGGTTGTATTTGAGAACGGGGACGGCCTTACGGTCTCCCGGAGGAAGGGTTAGGAATGAAACGGATGGAATTGCTGGCGCCTGCCGGTAATATGGAGAAACTGAAAATTGCCTTTCTGTATGGTGCCGATGCGGCTTATCTGGGCGGCACGTCTTTCAGTTTGCGCGCATTCAGCGATAACTTTACGCCGGAAGAAATGAAAGAAGCAGTAGATTATGCCCATTCTCTCGGTAAAAAAATTTACGTTACCGTTAATATTTTCCCGTCGGGTAAAGATTATAAAGAGTTACCCGGTTATTTACGATACCTTGAAAAGATAAAAGCCGATGCCGTGCTTATTGCGGATCCGGGGATTTTCCGCCTTTGCAGGGAAGTCGCTCCGGCTTTGCCGATTCATGTGTCGACACAGGCGAATACTACGAACTGGTCGGCCGTGCAGTTTTGGAAAGAATGCGGTGCCGAACGGGTTGTCCTGGCCCGGGAGGTGTCGCTGGCCGATGCGAAGGAAATCAGCGCCAACGTAGATATAGAACTGGAAGGCTTTGTACACGGCGCTATGTGTATATCTTATTCGGGCCGCTGCTTACTCAGCAATTATTTTACGAAGGATCGCGATTCCAACCATGGTGAGTGCGTGCAGTGCTGCCGGTTTAAGTACAGTCTTGTCGAAGAAAAGCGGCCGGGTGAATATTTTCCGGTTATGGAAGATGAACGGGGCACGTATATTTTTAACTCGAAGGACTTGTGCATGCTGCGGCATCTGCCGGATCTGTATGATGCGGGCTTCGCGAGCTTAAAAGTGGAAGGCCGGATGAAGAGCCTTCATTATGTGGCGACCGTTGTCAAGGTATACCGTGAAGCCATGGATGCGTATGAAGCGGACCCGGAACACTTTACGGCCAAAGAAGAATGGGTCGAAGAGTTGGAAAAAATCTCTCACCGGCCGTATACGACAGGATTTTATTACGGCCGGCCCGCGGCGGCGGATCAGGTATACGGGCAGTCCAGCAATACGCAGACCCATGACTTTATCGGCTTCGTCAAAGCGTATGACGCGGCGACGAACACCGCCCGTATTGAACAGCGGAACTATTTTAAAGTCGGCGAAGAAGTGGAATTTCTTTTGCCGCACGGCCCGATCGTCAAGCATATCATCAGAAATTTACGGAACAGCGACGGAGCGGTTATTGACGCGGCGCGGCATCCTCAGGAAATTGTCTGTATGACGACGGACGTGCCGCTGCAGGTAAACGGTATGATGCGCCGGCAGGTGAAATAGTCATGCTTTTTGAGGAATACGTTTATTTTCAGGTAGAGCCTTCGCAAATGACATTAGTCAACCGCATCACGGAAGGCTTTGATCACATGGGCGTCCTTACGGCTCTGAACGGCAGGAAAGGGACGGCCTGTTTACGGACTACTGCCGATACGGCGGCGGAAGCGCGGCAATTATTGCGTGATTTGCCGATAGACGTGCGTTTTCTTACTTATGCGGAGGCGTTGCGTGAAAGTGAATAGGAGCCTGAGCGGCATTGCCGTTCGGGCTTTTCCTGGTATTTAAACGGGCAGTTGTCTTTTGCATATACGTACGGTGTGATAAAAGACAGTAATGCCGGGGAAGACGGGAAAGAGTGTTGCAAATGAAGGTATTTATTGCGGAAAAACCGAGTATGGCCAGAGAATTGGCGAAATGCCTGCCGCCGCCGCGGCGGCGTGATAACGGCTGCATACGTACGGGCGGCGGTATCGTTACGTGGGCGTACGGCCATGTGTTGCAGCAAGCCGAGCCGGAAGCGTATAATGCGGCCTATAAAAAATGGCGGGTCGAAGATTTGCCGATTATACCGAAGGAGTGGAAGCTTTTTGTTTCACCTGCGTCTAAAGAACAATTTGAGATTATCCGTTCGCTCATTAATGAAGCGGACAGTATTGTAAATGCCGGTGACCCCGACAGAGAGGGGCAGCTTCTCATCGATGAAATACTTGATTATGTCGGAAATACGAAGCCTGTCGAACGGATTCTGCTCAATGCGCTGGATGAGAAAAGCATTCGCGAGTCGCTTGGTAATTTACGGGATAATAAGGCCTTTAAGCCTTTAAAAGATTCGGCTTTGGCGCGCAGCCGCGCCGATTGGCTGATGGGAATGAACCTGTCTCGTGCTTATACGCTGGCTGCCCGCCGTCAAGGCTATCGGGGCGTCTATCCCGTTGGCCGCGTAAAAACGCCGACATTGGCGCTTGTAGTCAGAAGACAGCGGGAGCTGGATAATTTTAAACCCGTAACATATTATATTGTAAAAGCTGATTTTAATTACGGTGACGGCGTTCTTTCCGCCCGGTGGCAGCCTGCGGAGACACAGGCGGGGCTCGATCCGGAAGGGTGTTGTATCCGCAAAGACATTGCCGCCCGTATTCTTGAGAAATTGGCGGCGGAACCGGAGGGAATTGTAACCGAGCGGAAGGTCACGCATAAAAAGGAAAATCAGCGTTTGCCCCATTCTCTGTCGTCCCTGCAGATAGAGGCCGGCAGGAAGTACGGTTACAGTCCGCAGCAGGTTCTTGATACGGCTCAGCAGTTATATGAACGAAAGTTTACGACATATCCCCGTTCGGATTGTGAATATCTGCCGCTTAATCAGCGGCGCGATGCACTCGGGATTTTGTCCAATCTTGCCGGACTGGGGGATCGTGAATTAAGCGTCTGGGCAGGCGCAGGCGACAGTACGGTCAAAAGTCGCGCCTGGAACGATACAAAAATTACGGCTCACCATGCAATTATTCCGACAACTGTTGTCTGTCCGTATACTCGGCTCACGGAAATGCAGCGGAATATATATTTTCTTATAGCCCGGGCGTATATTGCCCAGTTTTACGCACCTCATGAATATGACAGTCAGCGTATCGTCATCAGAGCGGCGGAAGAAAATTTTGTCGCCCGCGGCAGGACGATAACCGTCGCGGGCTGGAAACAACTGTACAGCCGCGACAAGCATGATGACGGTGATGAGGAAAAGGGAGAATTGCCGGTTCTTCGAAAAGGAGCCGCTGTTACTTATACCGGCGGTATGACGGAAGAAAAGGAAACAAAACCGCCGCAGCGTTTTACGGCCTCCACCTTGCTGGCGGCAATGAAAGAAATTTATAAATATGTCAAAGACGATACGCTGAAAAAGAAACTGAAAGAAGTGCAGGGGATCGGTACGGAGGCGACGCGGGCCACGATCATTAACGAGCTCATCGCGCGTAAGTTCCTGCTTGAAGAGGGCAGGAAAAAATATCTTTTCCCCGGTGATTCCGCATATGTTCTTATTGATTCTCTGCCTGACGAACTTTCTTATCCCGACGAGACGGCTCTTTGGGAAGAGCGGTTGCATCAAATGAGCTTGGGTAAGGACGATCTGCAGTCGTTTTTAAAAGATCAGACAGAGTTCCTTACACGTCTTATTGCCAAAGCCGCGGTGACAGAAACCACAGCCGCCGGCAGTACGGGAAAACGTTGTCCCGACTGCGGTAAAATAATGATTGAACGAAGCGGTAAATTCGGCGATTTTTACGGGTGTACAGGCTATCCGCAATGCAGGCATACGGAGCGGATCATGGAAACGGCCGCCGCCGAGGTTTCGGATTATGCCTGCCCGCGCTGTAAGACCGGGCGCTTTATAAAACGGGACGGTCCTTACGGCGCTTACTGGACCTGCAACAGCCCGGCCTGCAATACGCGTTGTGCCGATGTGGACGGTGTGCCGAGCATTTATGTGCGGCAGCGGTAAAACTTTATTTTCAGGAAAGGCGTGGACCATGGCAAAATATATAATGTTCCAAGGTACGAGTTCGCATGTCGGCAAGAGTATTTTAGCGACTGCTTTTTGTCGTATTTTTGCGCGGGAAGGGTTGAAAACCGTACCGTTTAAAGCCCAGAATATGGCTTTAAATTCTTTTGTGACACCTGACGGCGGGGAAATGGGAAGAGCGCAGGCTGTGCAGGCTGAGGCGGCCGGCCTTATCGCGGAAACGGATATGAATCCTGTACTTTTAAAGCCGGTCGGAAATTGCCGTTCCCAGGTTATCATTAACGGGGTTCCCGTCGGCAACATGTCGGCGGAAGAATATCATCTTTCTTATTCCCTGAAAGCGTTTGAGGCCGTAAAAACCGCTTTGACGCGCCTTGATAAAGAATACGATATGATTGTTCTTGAAGGGGCCGGCAGCCCGGCGGAAATAAACCTGAAAAATACGGATATCGTGAACATGCGTGTAGCCGAATATGTCCATGCCCCCGTTTTCCTCGTCGCCGATATTGACAGAGGCGGCTCTCTTGCGGCCCTGGTCGGCACCTTGGAACTTCTTGATGAGGCCGAGCGTGATCTTGTAAAGGGCCTTATTATCAATAAATTCCGCGGCGACCTACACCTTTTCGATCCGGCTGTCCGCTTTCTGGAAGAGAAAACAGGTAAGCCCGTTATCGGAGTAATGCCGTATATAAGCGATTTGGGGATAGACGAAGAAGATTCGGTATCCCTGGCGGAAATGTTGCGTGAACCCGAAGAAAAGGATCTCAAAATAGCCGTTGTCAGGACTCCCCGCATTTCTAATTTTACCGATTTTGACAGCCTTGCTTCGGAAGAAGATGTCAGTCTTTATTACGCACAGGAGCCGGAGGCGTTGGCGGCGGCGGATATTATTCTGCTGCCGGGCACAAAAAATACGATAGACGACATGCTCTGGCTTCGTGAGAACGGTATGGAACAGGCTGTCCTGACGGCGCGGCGGCAGGGCGTGCTCATAGGCGGTATTTGCGGCGGCTATCAGATGCTCGGCAGGAAAATCTCCGATCCCGACGGCGTTGAAGCCGCTCATGAGAGTGTTGACGGCCTGAATTTTTTACCGATGGAAACTGTTTTTAAAGGGGAGAAAATTACCGCCCAGGTACATTGCCGTTGCCGCAGGTTTTCCGTTTATGACTCCGTTATAGATTGCAATGATATGAAAGGGTATGAGATTCATATGGGCCGGTCTGTCTTTTCCGCGCCTGTGTCCCGGCCTTTTGCGGCCGTCTTGCGCCGGGGGCGGCGTTGTGATGACCCGGTGGGAGCTTCTCTTGACGGCACGGTTTTCGGTACGTATGTGCACGGCATCTTCGATAATGACGGGTTTCGCCGCGCCTTTCTCAATGCCGTGCGTATCCATAAAGGGCTGCAGCCGATTACAGCGGGCCGACATTACAGAGGAGAAAAAGAAAAAAGTTATGATCGTTTGGCGGATCTTGCGTTAGCCAGTTTAAACATGCGGAAAGTCCGACAAATTATCGGAGAATAGGACATGCTGACCGTTACAGTTGCATTTATTGTCGATTGCTTTGTGGGGGATCCGGAGAGCCGGTATCATCCCGTTGCTCTTTTAGGGCAGGCAATAAAAAAACTTGATACCCTTTTCTATAGTGAAGGGAAATCTAAACAGTACTATTTCTTTACCGGTACGGTTGTGGCCGGACTGACTGTGTTTTTTGCGTACGGTTCGGTTCGTTTGGCGGCCGTAATTTTAGAGACTCTCTTTCCGGAAACGGCTGCAGATGTATTGAAAGGGATAATTTTGTCTTTCCTTATTTGCCCGCGCAGCCTGGCCGGAGCGGCCGACACTATTCGTCGCTCCCTTATACGCCGGCATTTGGATGACGCGCGTAAAAAACTGAGTTTCATTGTAGGCAGGGACACGGAAAATTTATCGGAAAGTGAAATCTGTCGTGCCGCCGTTGAAACAGTGGCGGAAAACACGTCGGACGGGATCGTGGCGCCTCTTTTCTTCTACGTCCTCGGCGGCGTGCCGCTGGCGGCCGCTTATAAAGCCGTTAATACGCTTGACTCCATGATGGGGTACAAAAACGCCAAGTATATCTATTACGGCCGGTTCGCCGCGCGTCTTGACGATGTGTGCAATTTCATTCCGGCCCGGATTACGGCGGTATTGGTAACGGCCGCCGCGTTTTTGTGCGGCTTTGATTATAAGAACGCCTGGCGTATCATGCGCCGTGACGCCCGCAAGCATCCGAGTCCTAACGGCGGCTATGCGGAAGCGCCCGTTGCAGGCGCATTGCATATCCGCTTAGGCGGTTGTAATTCTTATTTCGGAGAAATGACGTTTCGCGAGTATATGGGCGATGAAGAGCTGCGGATAATGCCGGAAACCGTTTCTTGCGCCGTCCGTCTTATGTATACGGCCTCGCTGCTGGCGATTGTCCTCGCCGCATGCTGCCGTTTTTGGGAGTGAGTATGAACATTGTCGTTACCGTGCCGGCCGGGTGCGGTGAGATCCTGCAGGGTAATATGGATAAACGTTCGCTTATTGTTGCCTGCCCCGTTAATCTGTATGTGACGGCGAGAGTTGTTGACGGTGTATTTGACGAGTTGGCTGTACCCGAAAAATCACGCCGTGCCGTGGCGGCAACCTTGCGTTATCTGGGCGAGAAGTCTTTTCCTTATGCGCTCGGTCTTTCGTCTGCCGTGCCGCAGGGAAAAGGCATGTCGTCGAGCAGCGCCGACATAGGCGCCGTTATTACTGCCGTCAGCGCCGCTTTCGGCTATGAAATGACGGAAAAAGAAATTTGTTCGCTCGCGCTTGCGATTGAGCCTACGGATCCCGTGTTTTGCGAAGGCATTGCGGCGATGGACAGAAAAAGCGGAGAGATTATACATACCTTTACGTCCGTCCCGCCTATGTCCGTCTTAACGTTTGACAGAGGCGGCGTCGTGGACACGGTTTCTTTTTATAAAGACAAAGATAAAGATCCTGACGGTTCTCAGGATCTGAAAGAACTGTATTCCGCCTTAAAAAAAGCGGGCGACGACTGCCGGGTTTGGGGCGCTGTGGCAACGGCAAGTGCCAGGGCGAATCAGAAGATTTTTTATAAGCCCGAGTTGGAAACGCTCATTCATCTCGCGGAACAATATGATGTCTGCGGTGTCGGAACGGCTCATACGGGTACGCTCTATACGGTGTTTATGCCTTCGGAAAAGATTTTTTCAGCCGGTGCGGAGCTGGTGCGTGCAATAAAACGGACGCTGCCCGGGTTACAATATAAAGGTGTGTATACGCTTATAGCGGGCGGCGTTTCAAAGCGGGGGAGATAAAATGGAGAAATTTGCTCATGGCGGTAACGTATATGACGGGACGGGTAAGAAAAAATCATGGATTGATATGAGTGCCAATATCAATCCTCTCGGTATCCCGCCGTCGGTACGGCAGGTATTGCAGGATCATTTGGAGGATATCGTTTATTATCCCGATCCCGCGGCGGAAGCGTTTAAGCGGGCCGTATATCGGCATTACCGCATAGAGAAGGAATATACTGTTGCCGGCAACGGCGCGGCGGAATTGCTGTATGTCTGGTTTCATGCATACAGGCCTGCAACGCTCGTGTTGCCGGTTCCCTCGTTTAATGAGTATGAACGGGCCGCTTTAGCCGGCGGTGCCGCAATACAATATATTTATTTAAGCGAAAATAACGAGTTTGCCGGCGATTGGGAAAAGATCGCCGCTTCTTGTCCGTCCGGCTCCTGTTTAATTCTCGGCAATCCCAATAACCCTACCGGTACCCTGATCAACCGTGATACGGCGGTCTCGTGCGTACGTATTTGTGCGGCTCATAATGTTTTTGTCATTATAGATGAGTCGTTTCTTGATTTCAGAGATGACGGTGCGGACTATACGGTTCTCGATCTGGTAAGAAAATATGATAACCTGCTCGTGTTACGTTCACTTACCAAGTTTTATGCTTTACCGGGCCTGCGCCTGGCTTTTGCGGCGGCGGCCGAAACTGTGGTTGCGCGGATGGAAGCGCATAAGGATTGTTGGAACGTCAATATTTTGGCACAGCTTGCCGGTGCGGCGGCTTTGAGAGACAACGAATATGCGCGGGCATCCATTGCACTTATCAAGAGGGAAGCCGCTTTTTTAAAGCGGCATTTGAGTGCGATAAACGGGGTGAGGATCTTCGGCGGTACGGTCAATTTCATCCTGATAAAACTGGAGCGCATGTACGGTTCTGCGACAGCTTGCGTAAGTTTTCTTGAACAGGAAGGCATTTTACTTCGTAACTGCAGTAATTATGAAGGTCTTAACGACCGATTCTTACGTATTGCGGTGAAAGACAGAAAAACTAATGAAATCGTTATAAAAATGATAAAAAAATATTTTAATAATGACAAAATTAGATAGGTTAAACGTTTTTTAGATTAAAAATAGATATGATTAAAAAAAAAGGGTTAAGATGATGAATAAAAAATAGTATTATGATATAATGTCACCAATATTAAAGTATTTTTCTGCGCAACGGAGAACTTTGCAGACTTGTGCTTTTCTAGGTAAAGTCGTACCTTTACTGCCCGGTAAAGACGACCATTCTTTGGAACGGAGCGTGATTTACAATGAATGAGAATCAAAAAGACAGTAAACGATTTATTGCAGTCGGCCTCATGTTGTTTGCCCTCTTTTTCGGAGCGGGGAATCTTATTTTCCCGGCGGCAATGGGACAGCATGCAGGCGCAAATGTATGGTGGTCCGTTTTGGGCTTCATCGTTACCGGTGTCGGACTGCCTCTTGCCGGTGTCCTGGCCATCGGCTATTCGGGCTGTGAGAATTTGCAGGAACTGGCTGGCCGCGTTACCCCGAAATTCGGTCTCTTTTTTACGGTATTATCGTATTTGACAATCGGACCGTTTTTCGCTACGCCGCGTACGGGCAGCGTTTCTTATGAAATTGCCGTTCGTCCCTTCCTACATGACGGTGGATCCGACCTTCATATGACGATCTTCCTTGTTATCTTTTTTGTTATTTCTTATTGGCTTTCCGCAACCCCGTCGAAGCTTGTCGACCGTATCGGCAAAATCCTGACTCCCTGTCTCCTAGTTACTATATTGGCACTTATTGCAAAATCTTTCATTACGCCGCTAGGTGTTCCTCTTGCCGCCGACCCTCAGTACGGTACCACTACTTTGGCTATGGTCCAGGGTATCCTTGACGGTTACAACACCATGGATGCTATAGCATCCCTTGTATTCGCCATTCTGGTTGTTGAGTTCGTAAGAGAAGCGGGCGCAACTACGCCGAGCGAAGTTACGCGTGACGTATTTAAAGCAGGCGTTGTAGCGGTCGGCTGTTTGGCATTTGTCTATATCTTTATCGCTAAAATCGGTGCTGACAGCGTTACCGCCATTGGTATGCAGGATACAGGCGCACCCGTGCTTTCTCTCAGCGCAAAAATCCTTTTCGGTGAAGTAGGGGCAATGCTCCTGGCGGTTATTGTGTTACTTGCCTGCCTTTCCACCAGTATCGGATTAATTACGTCTTGTGCGACATATTTTCAGCAACTTATCGGCGGGATGGGGTATAAGGCGTATGCGGCCGTTTTTTCGATTATTTCCTTCTGTGTCGCTATGTTCGGGTTAAAGACGATTATCAGTGCGGCTATTCCCGTACTGATGTTTATCTACCCGATTGTTGTCGCCTTGGTTATACTTACTTTCCTCCACAAATTTTTCGGCGGACGTCAGTGCGTATATGCATGGACAATCGGGCTGACTATTATCCCGGCCGTCGTTACAGGGTTGCAGACCGCTAAATTTTCATTGGGAAGCATTGACGTATTTTTCAATAATACAGTGCCTTTGCACGATCTCGGCATGAGCTGGCTTTGCTTTGCCGTGGCAGGTTTCATTATCGGTCTTATTTGGAAGACGGCAGTAAGTTCTAAAACTGAAGCTTAGTCCGCCATTATCAGTTGAATAACGAAACCTCCTTCCCGTCAGGATGGAGGTTTCGTTGTTTTATATAGTAAAACGATTTAAAAGGAGTTGGTTAAGGTGGATATTCTGCAACGTAAGCCATATCAGGATTTGATCCGACATACACAGGATAAGAAGTTGAACAGAGTACTCGGGGCATTTGACATTACTATCATGGGTTTAGGAATTATAATAGGTACTGGTATTTTTGTTCTCACCGGTATCGGTGCAGCCAAATATGCTGGCCCCGGGTTGATGGTATCCTTTATTCTGGCAGCCGTTACCTGTGCTTTTGTCTGCTTGACGTATTCCGAACTGGCCACTTTTTTGCCTGTATCGGGCAGCTCGTATACATATGCATATGCGTCACTCGGTGAATATTTCGGCTGGTGGGTAGGCTGGAGCCTTATTCTTGAATATTCTGTAGGTGCCAGTGCCGTGGCGGGCGGGTGGTCCGCTTACTTTGTAGGTATCCTCCATTCCTGCGGCATTGAATTGCCCAAAGCCTTGACGGCCGTGCCCGCCGACGGCGGCATCATCAATTTACCTGCTTTCGCTATCGTCCTTCTGGCGACGCTTTGTCTTATCCTCGGTGTTCGTGAAGGCGCAAGGGTAAACAGAGCGCTTGTTGTAGTAAAGATTGTTACTATTTTTGCGTTTCTCTTTTTTGCGGGGCCGCATATTGATCCCCTGAACTGGCAACCCTTTTTGCCTTACGGCTGGGACGGCGTTGTTGCCGGTACGGCAGTCCTTTTCTTTGCGTACCTGGGTTTTGACGCCCTCTCTACGGCGGCTGAAGAAACAAAAAATCCGACGCACGACATGCCTGTCGGCATTATTTCCGCGCTGGCGATTTGTACGGTTTTGTATATTGCCGTCTGCGCGGCTATGACCGGCGTCGTTCCGTACGAACAGCTCGATACGGCGGCTCCCGCATCGTATGTTCTTGAATACATCGGGATGCGTGCGGGCTCGGCTCTTATCGGCACGGGGGCGCTCTGCGGTTTGTCCACCGTTGTGCTGAATATGCTTTTTGCCCAGAGCAGGGCTCTGTATTCGATGAGCCGTGACGGTCTTATTCCCAACAGCCTTTATAAGGTACACGAGAAATACCGTACGCCTTACAGAATCCAAATTATCATCGGTATCATTGTTTCTCTCGTGGCAGGCTTTACACCCATTCATATTGTGGCGGAGGCATGCAGTGCCGGTACGATTTTCGCCTTTCTCTGCTCCTGTGTGGGGATTATCGTGTTGCGTAAAATCTATCCCCGCATTCCGCGTGGGTTCCGCTGCCCGGCAGTATATGTCATTGCGCCTTTAGGCTTTATCTTCTGCGCGTTTATCTTTGCACACCTTTCGATCCATACGCTGGAACTTTTCGTAGGCTGGTCCGTTGTCGGTACCGTTATTTATGCCATTTACGGATATAAACACAGTACTTTGCGGCATGGCGAACCGGAAAGTCATGAATAACATCGTTTGAAACGTTATCAAACGGGAAAACCAGTGCCAATCGTTTGTGGCCCCGGTTTTTTTGAAAAAAAGTATACTGTGTTTGCGTCCTTACACAGATTAAGATAAGATGAATTGAAACATGATCCTCATAAATTGATGATTGTAATAAAAGAACGGGTATTTCCATATGCTCGGGGGAATATTTTGAAATCTCCCGATTGCAGGGGTGGGCGGCGGCAATTCGAAAAAAACGGAATTGTCGGAAAAAAGGAAGCTCCCTGCAGGATATTGCGGCTATATGAAAAACGTATATTGATATAACACGGCAGAAGATTGCTTTTTTATCGTTTTTCTGTGATACTATGAGATACAAAAATATATAAGGAGTTGTACCTTGCGTTATCTTAAACAGCCGATTTCTTATCGTACACTGCTTGCGGTTGCCGTCCCGATGATTAGCAACTTTTTATGAATATGAACTTTATTATCGACGGTATCTTTGTTGCACATGCTATCGGAACAAACGGTATTTCGGCAGTTAATATTGTATTTCCTTTAATTTTGCTGACGATTTCACTGGCACGATGCTCGGCACGGGAGGGAGTGCGCTTGTTGCTGCACAGTTGGGTGCGGAGAAGCATCGGTGTGCCCTGCAGAATTTCTCGCTTCTTGTCGCTGGCTGTGTTGTACTCAGTACATTACTTGCCGTTTTGGGACTGCTTTTTTTCATCCTCTTCTATACGGCCTCGGTGCGGATGACGTGCTTTACCCGTTTTGTGCGGCATATGCGGGCCCGCTTTTTCTGGCGACTCCGTTCACCATGGCAGGCCTTATTCTTGATATCTTCCTCGTTACGGCGGGGTAGCCGCGGCTTGCGCTGCTTTCTTCGCTCATCGGCAGGATCGTGAACATCGTTCTGGACTATGTTACTCTTTTCGTATTTGAATGGGGGCTTTCGGGAGCGGCAGTTGCTACGGGGATCGGCTACTCTGTTTCCGCTTTTGTCGGTATTTGGTATTTCACTACGCAACAGCACAGGATACTTCGCCTCACCCGGCCTGTCTGGCGTCCGCGTGCCGTTCTCATGGCAATGGGAAACGGTGCCAGTGAAATGGTGACTCAGCTTTCCATGAGCGTTGTTATTATCGTAATAAATAATACGATGATGCGTCTTGCCGGAGCGGAGGGTGTTGCCGCTATTTCCATCACGCAATATATGGCGGAGTTGTTTGCCGCCGTATATCTCGGTTATGCGGAGGGGGTTGCGGCATTGACGAGCTTCTGCTATGGGCGTAAGGATATGGCGGAGCTGCGCGAAATTTTCCGCCACAGCCTCAAGCTGATCGGCGCTTTTGCCCTGTTTACGACGGCACTCAGCATCCTTATTGCCGTACCCGTTACGAGTGTTTTTGTCCCTGCAGGTTCACGGGTGTATGAACTGGCTGTATACGGCTTCCGCATTTATGCCGCAGGTTTTCTCTTTGTCGGCTTTAAGACTTATGGATCGTCCTTCTTTACGGCTCTCGGCGACGGACGCACATCCGCGCTGCTCTCGTTCTGCCACACTATGCTCTTTCTGCTCGGCTTTCTTTATATCCTGCCGCGCGTTTTCGGTGTTGACGGCGTTTTTATGGCGACGCCCGCCGCAGATTTCTGTGGTGCCTGCATGGCGTTCGTGTTTTTTTTGCAGAAACGCAAGGTTTATCAGTACGGATAATCAAGTAAAATAGAATTTCATGAAGAGAGTATTTATGAGAAAATTGTGTTTATAGAAGGCCCTTGCACTCTGTAAAGGGCCGGTTGCAGCAATTTATACTGCGGTTAAGTCTTGTTGGAACAGATTAAGTTACCGCAACAGGCTCATTTATAATTTTATCCTGTATATAATAAGGAGGTATAGGAAAAACAAAAAGAAACCGCAATAATAAGCGATTCCTTTTGCAAACGTCAAAAATTCGTCAAAAATCAGGCGAAAATTCTTGCAATGGATAGGGAAGCTTGTTGCCTCATGTCGTCCGTATAATCAATATATGTATGTAAAACCGTGGCAATGTCATCGCCGATAAGGGCGGCGACGGTCTTTATATTTTCACCGTTGGCAAGAAGTAAAGACGCATAGGTGTGCCGCAGATCGTGTATGGTCGTCCCGGGGAATATTTTTTTGATGCGGCTGTTTATATGGCCGGTACAGCTTGAACGAATAGGGAAAAGCCGTCCCGATATATGAGGCGGAACGGTTGCGGTATATTCGCTTATGATGCGGCAAAGTAGTGCAGGAATAGGAATGCGGCGGTAACCGTTAGCGCCGTTCTTGATGGATTTTGTACCGTATTTCCGGTCGCCGATAAGATTGAATTGCTTGGTAACGGAAATGGTGCCGTTCTTTATATCAACATCCGAACGAAGAAGACCGATAATTTCACCGTATCGAAGACCGGCAAGGCCGGCGATGGCGGCAATAGTATATATACGTATATCCAGTTGTTTCAGTTTATGTAACAACTCCATAAGTTCACTTTTTGTCAGGGCATGAATTCCCTGTTTACCGTGTTTGGACAAAGATGGAAGCGAAATGGATTCGGCAGGATTATCAGGCCGCAAGGAATAAGGGTGAACGGCAAGCTTTAACAACTGTTTTAAAAAGGTCAGTGATTGGCGGCGTGATGCGGGACTGTACATCCAATCCTGCATGGCAGATGTAATATCAAGATACGTAATATCCGCAACGGGTTTATCTGTTAAAGTCACACCGAAGCGCAACAATGCATTGATATAACTGCGGACAGAGTTATATTCCAGATCTTTCGCCTTGAGTACGATGGCGGCAAATTCACGCAGTGTTATACCGTCCAGTTCTTTAGGCCTGGAAGCGGCTGTCTTTACTTGCGCCCGGACAGCTTCAAGTACATCCTGTCCGTATGCCTTGGCAGCTTTTTTAGTTAGGAATCCTTGTTTTGACTTCTGTTTCCAACGGCCGTCGCTGTCTTTATACGATAAAATGACTTGCCAGCCTTTGTCTTTCTCTCTAAACGTGAAGTTATACTGCATAAGAATCACCTTCTTATAGTTGTTCGGCAAACTGGTCGAATTCGACCGGTTTAAATAAATTTGAACTCTTTCCATTTAGGAAAGAGTTAATAAAGACAAAAAAAATAGGAACAATATCTTTCGATACTGTTCCCGCAAAAACATGAAGTTTTTTTTCTGTAACAGTATCTTACACCAGGCAAAAATAAATTGTCAATAATGAAAAAGGATCCGGCTTTGTGCCAGAGTCCTTATAAAAAATTAAGACGCTTGTCCGAAGACGCGCGTCCGATAAAACCGATATTCGGTTTTTGTAGTGACTAGAATATATCGGATTAAAGGACTATTGTCAATGTTCTTTTTTGAGTTTTAAGTACTTTCTTTCGGTCTATAGTCAGAATCGCAAGTATACAAACCGTCAATGTGTTCGTACAGGTCAGGTTTTATATGATTATAAAGAGGGTCAAGAATAAAATCTATTCCTTCCCGCCGTGCTTGTTTTGCAGCCGGTACAAAATCACTATCACCGGAAATCAAGATTATTCTTTCGACCTGCTTTTTAAAAGCCAGTGATGTAATATCAATACCGATTTTCATATCAACACCTTTTTGCTCAACGTTGATACAAAAGTCGTTTTTCGTTAAATCATTCAGTGTTCTGGAACCATTTAAAACCTTCCTCAACACGTCTTGTCTGATATTGAAATGTGCCTGTTCGTCGGACAGCTTACCCAATCGTAAAGCTACCTTCCTTTTTCTTTTCAGCTCATCGAAAAATTTTATTGTCCATTCGTATAGGTCCGTTTTTGCAAAGTCTATATTTTCCCGTGTAAGAGGATGATATACGATTTTTCGCATGGGTGGGCAGTCATAATAAAAGATACGATATAGCTGATGTTGATACTTGTTTTTCCCTTTTTTAGAGCGCTCATAAAGATGTCGATGGCAATATTCGATTAACTCGTCTGCCCTTTCTTCAGCTGTTTTAACACCTTTACATGTTTGCGCCCTTCGACGATAAAAACCGCCATCTACTAAAATCGCTACTTTCATCTGATCATCTCCTATATAAAATAAAAGTCCTTGGGTTAGGCCAAATCCATATTAGGGGACGGCTTAGAACCAAGGACACTATTAGCAAATTAATTTGTGTATTCATTTTAATTCCTTGGTCTTAAAATGTCAAGTATATATTACAGTGTTTTTGCCCTTACCCCTCGTGTCTCAATAGACAGACATCGGCGTCAGTCTGCGTTATTAGGAATAATAATATTCCTAGTAATACCGCGAATACAACAAGCGGCTTTCAAGATAAGACAGGTCGGACTTCAGACTGCTGATTTCAGCATCCATTGAAATTAATTTAGAGTCAATTTTGAACAGATCGGAATTGACTGTAGTATTGTCACTCTCCAAGATGGAAATACGTGAATCAAGGTCATCCGTGGTGGATCGGACAGAAGAAATATCCCGCTCTAAGGAAAAATGAAGATAGCGTAATGGATGAGAGCAAAAAGGTTATGGCAATAATTTTCTTTAACATGTGAATCATCTCCTAGCTGTTATTTTTATCCTCTATTTTGATAAGGGATTCGCCATATTTATTCGGGCCTTCGGTACCAGGCGTGATACAAAGAATAAATTCAAGGATTAAAGAAGGAATCAAAAAGAATTGAAATATAAAATTAATAATACAGTAGTAACCGGATTTACCGAAGTCATGCCAACGACGGATGACATATGATAGGTTGAATGGTATTAATATTGAAAGGATGAGTAAGGCTAAGAGATAATTATCTGTAATAGGAGTAGGATTACTCATAGTTCTATTTTGTAGCATATAAGCAAATGTTAACGGAATAAGGCTTAATAATCGAAAAATCACATAACACTTTCGATTAACGCGGCCTTTAAAAGAACAATGTTTTTCTATGAAACTACGTTCTTTTCGTTGTGTATACACTATTAACATCTCCTTCCGAGCATGATTATTTTCCGTTAGCCGTTGCAGCTTTAACGGTTGAACTGATAGACAGAGAATTTAAAAATTTGGATATCTGGGCTTGTATTACAGTAGGACGATAAGCTGGGCTATATATCATAATGAGAACCTTTTTGTTATTTTTAAATATAAGGTACTCTTCTAATGATAGTAGATATCCATTTCGATAACCATCTATAAAGACTTTAATAGCAGATAGATTGTTTAAAAAGGCTAAACTGTTTTTTTGTGAGATGACTGAAGAAAATTTTGAAGATGAAACAGACATAAGGTCGTTCGCTATATATTGACGATCCTTTAATGATAAATTCATGACTTCAGAAGAATTTGTATTATTAGGAAAAGTGTACAGAAATATAGATATAAAATCACCGTATATCTCTGTTAGACTGTAAGCGTCTTTGTAAACATCTCCATACGTATTATGAATCGCCCAGCTATTAGGGAGTAAACAAGAAGTACCTAATGGGTCGGTGTAGTCTTTTGCTATTATTATAATGGGAAATAAACAAAGGCACATAAAAAGAATAAGGATCTTTTTCACACAAATCATCTCCTTACGAAATCGACAAAGATTATATTGCGTTCTCGTTTTTTACTTCGGGGACGGCAATTCTATACTGTAAATCTAAAATAGTATCTACCGTTTCTTTACCCTCTGGTGTAAGGCGGCGGTATTTTTTTATTAGTTCTTTTTCTTTTAGCGTAAAGTCTTGTGTGGTAGAAATTAAATTGGTCATGCCGCCATCTTCAATGAGGTTACTTTTCTTTAAGTTGAAATGTTCTGCTAACTTTTGAATAGCACCCATTCGTGGTTCTTTGGTTCCTCGTTCCCAAGAGGATACAGCTTTATCGCTAACACCTGCAATTACAGCTAATTCTTTCTGGGATAGATTATATCGTTCCCGCAATATTTTAATGTTTTTACTAATCATAGTCGTTACCTCGCATTCCATTACTATCGTATACTAAAAGTAGAAGAAAATCAACAGAAAGAAGAATTAAAACGCTAAAAAGATATTGACAATCTTCTTTAAGTAGAATATTATAAAAGCGAAAGGAGATGAGAAAAATGATTTACACTATATCACAAGCACGAAAATTACAGAATAAAAGGCAAGCAGATGTAGCTAAACAGCTTCATATACACGTTCAGACATATCGCAAGATAGAGAAAGATCCAGAAAGAGCGACCATAAAACAAGCTAAGCGTATCGCTGAATACTTAGGTATGTCATATGACGATATAAATTTTTTTGCCATTTAACTCTACTAATAGTAGAGTTGAATATAGAACAAGAAAAGTACAACAAGGCAATAAGTTCCGCTTTGTCAAGCTCTTCAGACATGAAAAAGAGCTTGATTCAGTAACACTGTCTCAAGCTCTTAAACTGTGGCCGGGTTGGAAGACCGGACACACCTTAGTTTTCTCTGCATAGCCTTGCAGGTCGACCGCCCTTAGGGTGATGCATCCCGGGATACATTTCTTCGGTGCGGTTTACCGGATAAGGTTTTCCAGACCTCATCTTCTTCGGACCGCTCGTCACTTAGGCGGCAAGGACCGCCGCTGTCTTAGGCTACAGCACGTATCGGAGACTGCCGGAAGTTGTGCCGACAATGCAGAAACAAGCATAGGTCAAAATGTTGGTCAAAATAACCACCATCCTTTCCTATCGGGGAAAGATTTGCGCTATGGGAGCCGCAACCCCGCCGGAATCATTGTAAATCTATGCTTGCCGTTTAGTCAAGTAAACAAGAAAGCGAGGAAGAGCATGTTTGGAGAGTTTGTAAAAGCGGAACGGTTGCGGCAAGGCTTGTCAATTTACGCACTGAGCAAGCTGACGGGAATAACACGTAAGGCTTTAGGCGAGATTGAGCGCGGTGCCGATCCGAAGCTTAGCAATATGAGGCGCATATGTGCGGCCTTAGGCGTTGAATATGTTGTGAAGAAAAGGAGTGAAAGGAGAAGATGCAACAAACCACATACACACAAAGAGAGTTAATGGAAAGATGGAATGTGTCCAAACAAACCATCATAGGAATGGAAGCAGATGGACGCCTGTACAGATTAAAGAAATTACCGGGAGTACGATACAGGGCCAGGGAAATCCGTGAACTGGAAGGAATGGATGAGAGCGACTGGGGACCGATGAGCCCGTTCGAGCGCCGTCGCCTGGTAGCGGAAAATATGCAGCTAAAGGCGGAGAACACGCGTCTGAGAACACACTTACAGAAAGTGGTAGTAGACGCAACCGTGTATCTGCAGGAAGAGAGCGAAAGAGAGGTGGAAAAGGGTGACAGAAAAGCAAGTGAACATTAACGGATATATCGTAACGGCTGATATGGAAGAAGATCAGAAGAGAGCAATGCTGCATTGTGTATTCGAGGCATTGGATATGGGAAAAAGAAGTAAAGCTTTATGAGAAATGCAGGAAAAAAGAAAATCAGCACGCTGGAGACGTGCTGACAGAAGTAAAGGAAGCATTACAAGATTTTATTATTCGGGCATGCAAAGAAACCGCCTCTGATAAAGAAGTAGAGGTCTTACCGGAAGCGGTCCTTGCTTACATTGAACTGTTACTGAAGTCTTGAGATTTTGTTGTAGAGGATTTCAAAGGCTTCGGCTGTTTCGTTAGCCAGACTGGAATCTTCTCGGTCAGAATATCCGATTTGATTATTATTCAGTAAGGCGATAACAATTTCTTTCGTTATTGATTTTATTTCAAGTGATTCTGATTTTGTAACCATATTATAATCACCTCCTTTCCTGCCAAGTATAACACGGAGATGAGGATAACAAAAAGAAAAGGCAGGTAATCATGAAAACAACAGATATAAATTATGTGAGAAAAAATGTAAAAGAACTGATGCAAGTAGATTGGCAACACTCCGAAGATGACGGCATTATTGTTATTGGTCGCATGCGATTGGGCGAACAAACGATAAAACTTGGCAGATCTAAAGGGACGGCCGAAACAACAATTGCTCTAATAACAGAGCTGCTCAAACAGTTGCCGGATGACATAGTAGCGAATATTGTTACCCGTGCCGGTAAAAGAGTTATGAAAAAGCGAGGTAATCTATGAAAAGTGAATGGAGAGTGACACCCTGCGAAGCCCCCGGAAGTCCAAAGTTGTATGAAGTGATTCGCTTATTAGACAAAGATAATCCAAACCCGATTCACAATATTGAAGGACTTGGGTTGGTATTTGAAACAGAATCCGAGGCACAGGGATTCGCAGATAAGTTAAACGCAGATACCGCCGACCTGCGGCGGCTGGTAAACACAAAAAGGAGAAGATGACATGCAGAACGCTACTGAAAACGCGCAGAACATTACTGAAATCATACGATATTGTGAAAAACAGAGAAAACACTTACACACACGAGCGGATGAGATGGAAGCAAAAAACATTCCGGCAACGGTAATACGGGCAACAGCCGCCACGTATGCCGATGTTATGGATTTTATTGCAAGACTACAAGCAAAGAAGTAGATGAATCAGAAAGGGGGAAAGAAAGATGGAAGCAATGATAAACACGACCTGTGCAGTAGTAGTCATTGCGGTTGTTCTCTTGGCAGTACAAGAGTTTAAGAGAGGGTAATAAAGAATGGCAGCCAGCAAATGGGAAGTAGGAATCCATACACTGGGCTTTATCGTGTGGCGACAGTCAGGAGACAGAATAATCTTTTATGACCATATATTCCGCACACAGAGTGAAGCTCAAGCCGTGGCAGATAGATGGAACAAGACAGAAGCGCTACAGAAGGAGAAAAATAATGAAACGAACAGTAGTAGGAATACCGGTACCGCCGCCGTGGGTCAACAAACGGTATGAACAATTACATGAGTATCGGGAACTCCATCCGCCGGTAGCAGCGTCCAAGCGTAACGAGGAGCGTGATAAGCGTCGGTTTACACTCGGTACGGCAACAAGGTATATGGTCGCAGGTTTGATTGCCGTCATCGTTGCAACAATGGGATCATGTGTCGGCAGTCGGGAAGAGAAGCCCGTACAAACGGTACAGTATACCGTCAGGAATCAGGATACATTGTGGGAAATCGCTGCCAGGCACGCAAATGAAAGAGTAGATATACGCGATGTGTATCAACAGATAATCGAAGACAACAAGCTATCGTATGACGGAGTAATCAGACCGGGACAACGGTTACTGATCCCTCGATATGAAAGGGAATAACAATGAAATGCTGGTATTGCGGGAAGCGGCTCAAGCCGTGCCAATATGATTTCGTCGTGACAAGAGAAGGCACATTGCGGCCGGTGTGTCACGATGACCGATCTTGCAAACCGAAAAGCATTTGGGGCGGCAGCAGACAAAAGAAAAGGAGAGAAGAAAAATGATGATAGTATATGTATCCCATCCGTACGGCGGTGTGCCGGGAAACCGTGTGAAGTGTAATGCATTGATTCGCAAGCTTAGCGAGAAGTATCCGGAAATCCTGTTCATTTCGGCTCTGCATGCGGTCCGTCGCCCGTATGAATCGGTAGACTATGCTACGGGCCTGAAACTGGCACTTGAACTGGAAAGCCGTTGCGATGCGGTATACATGACCACGGGATGGGAAGAAAGCGTCGGCTGCCAGGTAGAAGTACAGTTTGCGAGAAAGTACGGGTTGGAAATCGTAGGCGAGGGATATGAGCTGACCGATGAGCTGGAAGCGGAAGACCGGTATATTTCGCCGGAAAGCTTTTATGCCGATCTGGATAAGTACATTAAGACGGCGGAAAAAGTCATTGCGGAAGCGTGGAAGAAGAGGAAGAAAAAGAAATGATATGCCCGAAGTGCGGTAACGATCCGAACCACGTCGTCCATTGCCCTGCGTGCCGGTACTGGACGGATCGGGTTACGTGGCATTGCCGATACAGATTAGTGCAGTTGTATGAGGCCAAAGAAAAAGGCCTTGCGTATTTGCGCAAGGCCTAAACCCGAACAACGAAACGTTGACTTATATATCTATATAATGGGCGCGGTCAGCTAAACCTATACATATTACACATTATATAGCAAGAAAAAAACAGTGGTTCCGTCCACTGTTTACACTAGCTTCAAGGTATTAAATATACAGTCAACATACACACAATGAGTAAAGGAAATTACTTATATGTATGTCAAAGAAATTGTCAAAGCGGGACCTGTAATCGAAGTAAAAAAATATCACAGCTCCCGTTATCGTACTCCGGCGATGCCCCGTACCAAAAACAAAAGCAGGACAAATGGCGACCAGTGGATCGTAAACGAGCGAAACTCAATCAGAAAGCTGCGACTGCTCATATTGGAGAACTTCACGACCGATGATATCCGCATTGACCTGACCTATGCGGGCGAAGAACCGACAGAAGCGGAAGCGACGAAACGGCTGAACAATTTCCTGCAGACTTTGCGGAGACGGTACAAAAAGGCAGGGCAGGAGCTGAAATGGATCGTGACGACCGAATGTAACGGTCACCGAATCCATCATCATATCCTTATCAACAATATCGGCTGGGGCCGAAAAGAATATCAAGCCTTGTGGCCGTGGTCGGCCATACCGTACCGGGCGTTTACCTACTACGACGGTAAGCCTGCCGACGCGGAACGGGTGGCCAAGTATCTGGTAAAGGAAACGAGAAAAACCTATTGCCAAAAAGACAGGTGCCAGCGTTCTCGTTACCGGGCCAGCCGCAATCTGCGAAAACCGAAAATAGAAAAAGAAATCATCAAGAGCAAGACCTGGCGGGAGCCGAAGCCTGTGCCGGGATACTACATAGAAAAACCGGTGCAGTACGGATATACGGCATACGGCTATCCATATATGTTCTACCGGATGATACGAGAGGATGGTGACAGTGAAATACCTCATCAGAAAAAGCCTGAAAAAGATAGAAAACATTATCGACGGCCGGGAAAACGTAATCATGCTGACAAAGAACGACTGCATGAAAAAGGACGAGGTCATCCACTTCGTGGCAGTCGAAAACGGAAAGCGGACGGGTAGAGACTGCTGGTGCCGCATTGAGAACGTGTATGAAGGAAAACTTGTAAAGTACAGATTGACAAAGACAGAGGGAAATAATGGAACTCACAAAAAGAAAACCCGTTAAACTGAAAGGGAAAAAAGCCCGTGAATTGTATGAACACGTCTACGAACGAGACGGCGGCACGTGCGTCAATTGTGGTGCGTATATTCCGTTCGGTTTGAAAGAACATCATGAACCGTGCGGGATATATAAGAGCGACGAGCCGAATAAGACCTGCATGCTGTGCGAGACGTGTCATTTCAAACGGCACAACGACGGCAAAGAAAGCGGAAAGATTAGAGATACATGCGTAGCCTACCTGCAAGATCTGTACGGGGAAGCGGGAGCACGGAAAGAATGAAAGCTATATTGCGGTGGCCGGGATCGAAATGGCGGATAGCCGACTGGATCGTCAGACAATTCCCGACACATGAAACGTACGTAGAACCGTTTTTCGGAAGTGGAGCCGTGTTTTTTCACAAAAACCCATCCGGTACGGAAACGATTAACGATATTGACAACGAAGTAGTGAATCTCTTTCGGATCGTTCGTGACCATGCGGAAAAATTGTGTAAGGCTATTGAAATGACACCGTATAGTCGACAAGAGTATATAAGCTCCATGGATACGAAGGATGCGGATCCATTGGAACGAGCAAGAAGATTTCTCGTGCGGACATGGCAAGGATATGGCAGTAAGACAAGTTGTACTACAAGTTGGGCACATAACAGAACTAATACTGTATTTAGGCCGAAATATTGGAGCTTGTTGCCGGAACGTATTTTAGATATCGTGGAACGGCTGAAAATGGTACAGATTGAAAATATGGATGCATTGGAGCTCATCGCGCTATACAACCGAAAAAGTACATTGCTCTACGTAGATCCGCCGTATCTGTTAGAGACGCGAACGAGTAAGCACTATAAACACGAATTTACAACGCGGCAAAAACACTTGGCACTGTTGGAAGTATGTATGAAGCACAAAGGACCTTGTCTTATCAGTAGCTATGATAACGAGTTGTACAATACTGTTTTGAGGGATTGGAAAAAACGGACGATTAAAGTACAGACAAACAATGCCAAAACAGCGATCGAATGTCTATATCTAAATCGGATGGCCGACATGGAAATGAGATTATTTTGATAGAGAAAGAGAAACGATATGAATACCAAGACAATGTTCAGCAGCCGCAATGATACATGGGAAACGCCGCAAGATTTCTTTGATAAGCTGGATGACATTTTCCATTTCGATATCGACGTATGTGCCACGGCAGACAACGCAAAATGCAGTGTGTACTACACTCCGGAAGATGACGGATTACAAAAAACATGGAAGGGCACATGTTGGTGCAATCCGCCGTACGGCAGAAACATAAGGGAATGGATAAAAAAGGCGTATGAAACGGCTAAAAGTGAAACCGGGACGGTAGTATGCCTCATTCCGTCACGGACTGACACAAAGTATTGGCATGACTATGTAATGAAGGCCACGGGGATATTTTTTGTAAGGGGTAGATTAAAATTCGGTAATAGTAAAAATAGTGCTCCATTTCCCAGCGCGGTCGTTGTTTTTAAGAAAGGAGCAGTCCCAGAAGAATGGCTTAATCGGGATGACAACGTAATGGTTAATTCTCCTGCAGCGCTAAATGCTTGTGCTGTCAAAGGATTTTATCGGGACGTGCAATTAATTGCGAAACGAATGGGGGATAAAGCATGAAAATGAAATGGCATGACGCAACGAAAATGTTACCGCCAATGGGTATGACTGTGCTGGTGAGAGACGGAGATAACGAATTTAAATATATGCTATGTCGGTTATTTGGCAATGAGTACGAACTTTGTTTTATGCCATATGTAAAAGGCTATGACTGCATTGAGATCAAGGATGGCGTGGTGTGGACAAGAATAAAACTGCCGAAGGAGTAGGGTGACATGAGACGAATCCGAAAGGTCAAGATAGATAAGACGGGAAAGATATATATTACATGGGAAGTAAACATAGATGGGAAAACGATGGGATGGGATGAGTATACGATGAAATGCAGCGACCTGCCGTTACCGTCATTTAGTGAAGCGATAGCCGGATTGGCCGCTGATGTGATATATCTTTGTGAACTGCCGGAAGTAGCAGAAAAAACAATCATTGTCCGAAGCGTGTCATTTTCGTACAGTGAAGACGGCGTGCAAGGTGCTGTTATATCAGCGCAGCGGGAATTAATACGCTCCGTGCAGCCGCTTAATCTTAACACGCCGCATAAGCCGTATCAGCCGTATAACCCGGAACAGGGGGAAGCGGATCCGGACATGCTCATGCCGGCTACTATCATAGAGCACCTGAACGAAGTGGAAGATGAAGCCCAACGATATATTGACGGAGATCGGGCGCAGGGGAGTTTATTTGAGAAGAAAGATGAGTAAAACAGCAGAAACAAAGAAATGTGAAAAAGCTATATATCGTGCTACCGCTAATAAAATCGGCGTATATGGCTGCTTTGAATGTACGCTGGGAGCAGGATACGGAAACGAAAGAGTTGATTTTATCACGATGGATAGCAAGAATATCTTTCGGTGCTACGAAATAAAAGTGAGCATATCTGATTTTAATAGCCGCGCGAAAAAAAGTTTTTGCGGAGATTTCAACTATTTCGTTATGCCTGAAGCCTTGTATCGTGAATTGGAAGACAAATCTTTGCTGAATCCATATTTAGTAAGCGGTATCGGAATATATGCGGTTAATGATGGCGCAAGCGTAGTCGTAAAAGCGAAAAATAAAAATATTCCGCTGCACAGAAAAGTAGAATTAATGCACGCTATGGTACGAAGCTTATCCAGATACACAAGAATAGGAGAGTAACAAAAATGAGATACGTAAAGAAACCGATAGTAATCGAAGCATTTGAATTTGACGGGGATTTTATTGACAAGGATGGGAAGCGGTATGTACCGCAGTGGGCGATAGCCGCGCTGGAAAAGGGTGTAATGGAATTCGAGGGGCCTGAATTATATATCAATACGCTGGAAGGACGACATCATGCGTCGGTCGGGGATTACATTATCCGAGGTGTAAACGGCGAACTCTACCCGTGCAAGCCGGATATCTTTGAAAAGACGTATGACAAAGCAGCTGAATAGCATGAGAAAAGATTACAGAGAAAGGCGGTGATGCGGGTGATACAAGTGAATGTAGAGGGGATTACAGACACCAAGAAATTTCTGGAAAGTATAAGAAGCAGTAAATACAAGATCGAAGCATTGTCTTATGCCAAATATCTGGAAGAAAACGGATTGGTCTTACGGGCAACGGATCCGTCAAAACCGCTTATACCGAGCGGTACGAAAGTAGATCTGTCTACGCACGTCATTAAAGCGGAAGAATTTGCAAAGACAATCAATGACGAGATAGCACATCTATACACGTTACGATCCCGCGGCAAACAGCTAATAGAACTCTTGCCGGATTATCGTGCACAGGCGGTGATGCGGCTGTATTACATAGATTTCGTGCCGTGGAAAGAAGTATCACGGCAGATACATGTATCACCGTCCAGGCTATACGAACTCCGTCGCATAGCCATATTTCAGTTAAACGACAAAATTCGTGCGGCACGATTAAGACAGCTCACAAAACTCATAAAACAAGTAGCAGTTGCAAAGCCTCACTGAAAAAAATTGAAAAAAATAAAAGACAGGAGTAAAAAGGAGTTGCAAGTGTGGTAAAATGGTATCGGTAAGAAATCGACAAATCCATACGGGCGTTCGCGCAAAAGCGGGCGCCCTTTTTGTTTGCAAAAACGAGGTGCTACGGTGGTCAGGTGCGACAATATCAAATGCAAGTACAACGAAATGGAGCTGTGCAGCAACAAACGATTAATCATCTCCCGCGAGCGTTGCACCTGCTTCGAAAGAAAATACCGTCGCAGCAATAAAACAGACCTCAATCATGAACCGGTTATCCACAGGAGCCGGAAGCGGGTTATCAAATAAGGGGGGACGTATGGACAAACATTCGAGGGACAAGCCGCAAATCAAGCGGGAGAAGATAATTTTAAAACAAACAGATACGCGCCCGAATAGCGCGCGCAAAAATAATACTAAAAGGAAACGGAAAAGAGCGGTCACGTGGCGTAAATTTTACACGGCAAAAAACATGCTCATCATATCGGGAATGTGCCGTAAAGGCTGGACGAACGAAGAGATCGCCGAGTACATCGGAATAGCCGTATCCACGTACTACGAATGGATAAAAAAATATCCGGAGTTTTCGGAGGCCGTCGGAGAAGGAAAAGAATACAGCGTGGCCACGGTCGAAAACGCACTGTACCAAAAAGCCTGCGGCATTGAAAAAGAAATTACGGAAAAAGAAACCGTATCCGTAAACATGGTAGACAAAAGCGGCAAGAAGATGGGGACGAGAACAACGACAAAAGAACGAAAGAACGTTGTGTATATCGCCCCGGATACGAAGGCCGCCATCTTCTACCTGACGAACCGGGCCGGCGACGACTGGAAGCAGAAGCAGCAGACCGAATTAACGGGAAGCCTGAATATAGACGCCAACATCAAAGCAGTGGACCGGCTCAAAAAAGCAATGGAAAGAAAGGAAAAACCAAATGAAACGGTGGCTGTTGATAACAACGCTTAAACTGGCCTGCAAAATGGGATATGCGCAAGGTACCGTCAAGGCGTATAAACTGCGGCTGAAGCTGTGGTGGAAAGAAAGGAGACAACCGTGAAAAAATATATCGGAGTAAAAATAATAGCGGCAGAGCCCATGAAACTGGGAGAATACAACAAGCTGCGAGGCGTATGTGTTGACCAAGACGATGCACATTACGACGATGCGGGATACAAAATAGTCTACTCGGATGACTATGTATCCTGGTCGCCGAAAGCCGTATTTGAGGAAGCGTACCGTACAACGATGGGCATGAACTTCGGGCTGGCAATCGAAGCAATGAAAAAGGGCTATAAAGTCCGCCGGAAAGGGTGGAACGGCAAAGGCATACACATCGCGTTGCACGAGCCGAAAGACGCAGGCGAAGACATGACACATCCGTACATATACATCGATACGACGCGGCTGATTTCGGAAAATCCCGACGCCCAGCGGGATAGAGTACCGTGGCTTGCAAGTCAGACGGATATGCTGGCGGACGACTGGGTGATTGTAGAGTGACGATAGACGAAGCGTACGAAGTACTGGACTGTCTGGGACAACTAGCACACGATCCGGAAGCGTTTGTATGGTTCGCATTCGACTGGGAAAACGATCCGGAGCTGCAAGGGAAGCAGCCGCAGAAATGGCAGCTGGAACAACTGCGGAAAATCGGTAAAGGCCTTGAAGCTCCGAACGAAGTCATTCGGCAGGCCGTCGCCTCGGGACACGGTATCGGAAAAAGTACCCTTGTGGCATGGCTTATATTGTGGGCCATCTCTACATATCCGGATACACGCGGCGTCGTAACGGCCAATACGGAAACGCAGCTACGGACAAAGACGTGGCCGGAACTGTCAAAATGGTATTACCGCTTTATCGGCAAAGAACTCTTTTGCCTGACAGCTACGTCCCTATTCAGCATCCAGCAGGGCCACAAACGGACGTGGCGCATCGACGCCATCCCGTGGTCGCCCATTAATACGGAAGCCTTTGCGGGGCTGCACAATCAGGGTAACCGTATCCTGCTCGTATTTGATGAAGCGTCGGCCATTGACGATCGGATATGGGAAGTATCGGAAGGAGCCATGACGGACGCCGATACGGAGATCATCTGGACGGCATACGGGAACCCGACGAGAAATACGGGGCGGTTCCACGACTGTTTTTATAAACAGCGCAATCTTTGGGATACCGTAAAAATAGACAGCCGCAGCGTACCTATATCCAACAAAGCCCAACTGAAACAATGGCAGGAAACGTACGGCGAAGATAGCGACTTCTTTAAAGTCCGTGTACGCGGCGAATTCCCGTCCACGTCGGAAATGCAGTTTATCTCTATAGACTTGGTGGATGCGGCGCAGAAGCGGACGATAAGACCGAGCCAATATAACTTTGCACCGACCATCCTGGGCGTAGATCCGGCATGGACCGGGGACGATTCCTTCGTTATCTATCTGCGGCAGGGACTGTACAGCAAAAAGCTGGGCAGCTATCCGAAAAACGATAACGACGGACACATGGCATCGCTATTGGCAGGATTTGAAGACGAGTACCGGGCGGACGCCGTATTTATCGACCAGGGCTATGGCACGGGCGTCTACAGCTTCGGCGTGACGATGGGCCGTAAATGGCGGCTCGTATCCTTTGCAGCCGAATCGGGAACAAAGGGATATGCAAACAAGCGCGCCGAAATGTGGGCCAAAACAAAAGAATGGCTGCAAGACGGCGGCGTACTGCCGGACGGCGATATCATCCACGATGACCTGATAGGCCCGGAAGCGTACGTCAACGATAAAGGCCAAATCGTACTGGAGAGCAAAAAGCACATGAAAGACCGGGGGCTTCCGTCGCCGAACGAAGCGGACGCCTTGGCACTTACCTTTGCATACCCGGTACAGCGTAAAAAGGTTGGAAGAGATGCAGTAAAAACCGACTATAAACTATTCAAAAGGAGATGAGGATATGTGTGTAGCAGCAATTAAAGGACTATTCGGGATGGGCGGTACAAAAAGTCCGGAAATGCAGAAGATAGATCCCGTCGCAACCATGACAAACGTCAACGACGGACAGTCCATGACGGGAGACGAAGCGGCGGCAAACCGCGTAAAAAAGAAGCGCGGCTTTGCGTCGACGCAGCTGCAGGACTGGCGGCAGAATACGGTATTGGGTAACAACAGTAATGGCAAGAACACGCTGGGATAGGAGACGACATGAGGCCAAACATAGAAACGGAAATAGCAAGAAGCCCGACGGGAAAGACTTCATTTAAAAAGCAAAACCGATATCCGGACAAAGAAAAAGTAATGCAGCGGCACGCAGCCTTATTCAGGCAGCGGCAGCATTGGGTAACGGTCTGGAAAGACATCCGGGACAATGAACTTCCGTACGACGGGCAGTTCGACGATGACCAGGCAGGAAAGCCGAGCATGCATGACGAGGAGCTTTACAGCAACATTACAGGTGACTGCAGAGCTATCTTTGCAGCCGGTATTATGAGCGGTCTCACACCGCCGTCGCGGAAATGGTTCAGGCTGACACTGGCCGACGCAACGATTAGCGACAACAACATCGTAAAACGGGTACTTGACCAGCGTTACGACATCATGGAGTTCATCTTCGCCAGGAGCAACTACTACAATACGATGCACACCGTGTATATGGAGCTGCCATACGGGCAGGCCCCGATGGGCATATTCCAGACGGGCGGACGAATAACCTTTGTACAGTACCCGATAGGTACCTATGCACTGGCGACCAACGCCCGCGGCATTGTGGATACCTTTGCGCGTAAAGTCAAAATGACGGCGGCGCAGCTTGTCGGGCAATTCGGTATAGATAACTGCCCGCAGCACGTCCAGGAAGACTACCGAAAAACGGGCGGACATAGCGAATGGTATACGGTGTGCTGGATGGTAGAACCGAACCGCAGTGATGCGTCAGGCGAAGGAAACCGTAACATGCCGTTCAAATCGGTCTATTGGGTAGATGGATCGAATCAGGATGAAGTGTTGGCCGTATCGGGATTTGAGGAATGGCCGATCCCCGTTGCCCGGTACAACGTAAAAGGCCTGGAAGCCTACGGCACCGGGCCGGGCTGGGACGCACTGCCGGACGCCCGCATGCTGCAGAAGATGGAGTACGATTCAGCCGTTGCGACGGAGCTGGGTATTAAACCGCCGCTGCAAGGTCCTGCCGAGATCATCGACACGATAAACCTCTACCCCGGGTCATACACACCGACGGGGGACGGGATTAATCCGATCCAGCCCATATTCAAGGGCCAATTGGATATCGGTACGCTGGACGCGAAGATACAGCGTATTGAAGACAGAATCAAGCGAAAGTTCTCGACCGATCTGTTTCTCATGTTAGAACAAATCGACCGCGGCCAAATGACGGCGCAGGAAGTCATTGCCCGTAACCAGGAAAAGATGGCGCAGCTGGGGCCGGTAGTCGAACGGCTGCAAAGCGAATTCCTCGATGTTATCATCGAGCGGGTATATAACCTGCTCGACCGTAACGGTATCTTCCCGCCAATCCCGGACGAAGTGGCAGACATCATGGAAGGACAGGAAATCAAAATAGAATACCTGTCACCGCTGGCACAGGCCCAGAAGATGAGCGGCCTTACGGCTATCGAACAAGGCATTGCTTTCACCGGGCAGGTGGCGCAGTATGACCAGCGCGTCCTGAACCGCGTGGACTTTTCTGACGCCGTGGCCAAATACCTGGACCGTATCGGCGTGCCGGCAACAATGATCCGCAGTGAAGAAGAGTACCAGAAGATACTCGAAGAGCAGCAAAAGGCACAGGAAGCGGCGGCCCAGGCGGCAGCACAGGCCCAGGCGGTAGAACAGACCGTACCGTTGTCACAGGCGGCAAAGAATGTGCAGGAAGCGGCAAACGACGGCAATCCGGCACTGCAGGAAATCCTAGGAATGGGGCAGTAATATGAAAGATGAACAAAGTCAGGAAATAGCCCGTAGGGACAAAGAAGCCCTGGACTACATCATGCAGGATCCGAAAGGCCGCTGGTTCATGGCACGTCTGATGGACAAAACGCATATCAATATCACGACGTTTACGGGCGATCAACTGACGACGGCGTATAACGAAGGCAAACGGTCCATCGGGCTGACATACCTGAGAGAACTCACGAAAAATGTGGATAACATCGGGAAAAAGCAGGAAATGGAAAAAGAATATGCTGAAACGATGGAACTCATCAGCAGAATGGGAGAGAAGAAAGATGGAAAAAGATTGGTTTGATTTACAACTGTTTGCCGAAGGCGGCAGCACAGGCGGAGAGCCCGACGGTAATGCCGGTGGAGAACCGGACGGAAGCGGCCAAGGAGCGGCAGGCGGAGAGACCGGCGGTAATGCCGGCGGGATCCCACCCGTTAAGACCGCATTGGGCGGAGATGGCGGCGGTAATGCAGGCGGAGAACCGGGCGGACAAAACGTCCCGGAAACGTACGACTTTGCCGGTGCCGTAAGCGAAGTCTTCGGCGACGAGGCGGAACTGGATGCCGACATATCCGGGAAATTCACGGAAATCCTGAAAGGCCTGAACGCCACGCAGGAACAGGCGGCATCGGTCGCAAAATTCGGCATGGAGTATGCTAAAAATATCGGCAGCGAAGTGGCGCAGCAGATCCAGCAGTCATATATAGACGAAGTCAACGGCTGGGGAGAAGCGGCGAAAAAAGAATTGGGCAGCCAGTTCGATGAAACCGTTGCGCAGGCGTGCACGACCAGAAATTACCTGGAAAAACAGATCCCGGGCTTTACAAAAATGCTTAACCAAACCGGTGCCGGCAATCACGTCGCCATGATCAAGGCAATGGCCATGATGGCCAAACTGGTAGGAGAAGATACCGGCGGAGCCAATGGCGGCACGGGCGGTGCCGGAGCATCTACTATTTACGACAAGACAGACTTTTCCAAATACTAAGGGGGTAACTAACTATGAGTACGTACGGAATAACAGCATTAACGTTTGACGATTTGAGAAAGAGAATGGATCCCGACGGGAAGATTGCGTGGGTCATGGAAATCATGGCGCAGTCCAATCCCATCATGCAGCAGATCCCGTGGATGGAAGGGAACCTGCCGACGGGGAACCAGACGACATTACGGACGTCGTATCCTCATCCGCAGCTGCGTCGCATTAACCGAGGCATTAAACCAAGCAAATCGACGACCCGCCAGATCGTAGATACATGCTGCATCATGGAAGGGATGAGCCAGGTAGACGTACGCACGATCGGACTGGCACCGAACAAAGAAGGTACGCGTCGGTCGGAAGATACGGCGTTTGCCGAAGGATTCACGCAGGACGTTGCCAAATATATCTTCTACGGAGATACGGATACCAATCCGGACGAATTCAACGGCTTTTCCGTCCGCATGGACCATTTCACGGGAGATAAGGGAACGTTCGGCTATCAGACGATTAACGCCGGCGGTACAGCAGCAAACAAGCAGACATCGCTGTATATCGTAGACTGGGGCGAAAACGCCGTAACAGGTATCTACCCGAAGGGCAGCAAGGCGGGCCTCAGTGTTGAGGACAAAGGCGAACAGCTCATTAAAGACGAAGACGGCGGCACGTACCCGGCACTCGTAACGTGGTTCTCGTGGGATGCTGGCCTTGCCGTACAGAACCTCAGAAAGGTAGCGGCAATCCGCAACATCGATATGGACAAGAACCCGGCAGACGTAACACAGGCGAAACGCAAAGAACTGGTCGAAAAGATCATCATTGCAAAGAACCGTATCGTCAATCCGAAACGCCCGATCATCTACGTATCGGAAAATGTGTATACGCTGCTTGAACTCTACCTCAACGACAAAGCCAACATCTACGTCACACAGTCCGAAGCCATGAACGGCATTAAGAAACTGTACGTACAGGGCCTTGAAGTGTGCAAATGCGATGCACTTAAAGAAACCGAATCGGTAATTGCATAATAAGGGGGATACTATCATGATATTCGATGCAGAAAACACGTTTTTTTGGAACAAAGCATTAAGCGGCACATCCGCAGTCAGCGATATCATCAAAACAGGCCCGGGCGATGCGGTTAATCCGCTGGGCCTGTACGTCAAAGTAGATAAAGCGTCTGCAGACGTTACGGTCACGCTTAAAACGTCGGCAAAAGAAGACTTCTCCGGTCCCGTCACGCTTGGCACCTACGCCCTTAAAAAGGACGGTGTGCTTAAAGTCAAATTGCCGTACGGGGACTTGGGATACCTTCGCATGGACGTTGCTGCCGCTGCCGCATTGACTGCCGGTAAAATCTCGGCAGCTCTTGTAATGGATATGGATCTTGAGTAATGGACGGGATCCCGTTTAAAGACGCAGGGCCACGCCGCAAGCTGGAAGACATGCACGCAAACGAATTGCGGCTGAAACTGGACAACGCCGGGATATCGTATCCCGACGCGGCGACAAAGAAGGACCTGATAGACCTGGTACGAGAGCATCATTTATAAGTAAGGGGGAGCGGCATCAGTCTTAGCCGCTCCTATTTTGTAGGGGGTACGGATATGACAGATACGGATATATGCAATATGGCCTTATCGTATATCGGCAAAGGCACCATCACGAATAAAGACGAAGACATAGAAGACGCGCGGGCATGCAACCTGTTTTATGATGCGGCCCGGTGCGAAATACTTCGGGCCTATCCGTGGGGATTTGCGCACCGCATAGAACGACTGGCGCTGATAGACAAAGAGGTACCGGGATGGACGTACACATACGGATACCCCGACAAATGCCTGAAAATAAATAAAATAACGGAAAAAACGCCGTCCGTCGTACAATACGAACGCTTTGAGATTATCAACCTGGGAAGCGGTACGAAAGCCGTCATCACCGATTTGAAAAACGCCTATGCCGACTACATTTGGGACGTGGAAGACGCCGAACTGTTCGACGATCTCTTCGTAACGGCAATTACCCATTTACTGGCGTCTAAAATAGCGATGAGACTGACGGGGAATCCGCAGATAACTAGTCAGGAATACCAGCTATATAACGTATGCATGCAAAACGCAAAACTGCAGTCGGCCCGGGAAGAGCACCAAAAACCGAGATTCCACAGCGGCTACATTACGGCGCGGCGAGGGGGAGACGGACGTGGCTAACGTATATCTGATACAGCCGGCATTCACGACGGGTGAAATCAGTCCCGCCGTAGGCAGCCGGGTAGACCTGGATAAATACCGTTCGGCCCTGCTGAATGCGGAGAATACGATCATCCGCCCGTACGGCGGCTGCTACAGACGGCAAGGATCGAAGTATATCGGCGAGACGAAATACAGCGATAAAGACACGGTTCTTGTATGCTTCTACGATTCCTTGGCGGACGCGTACCTGCTCGAAGTGGGCTGGAAGTATATCCGCGTATGGAAAGACGGCGTATATACGCAGACGGAACTGCAGACACCGTACGAAGATCCGAAAAAACTGCAATGGACGCAGTCCGGGGACGTCATGTTTATCTGCTCGGGAGACCATCCCGTAAAAGAACTGCGCCACGGCAGTATGGGCTGGGAACTGGTGGATATGGAAATCCTTGAACCGTATTACGACATCATGACACAAGCCGAAAACATAGGTAAAGCATTTGGGTCGCCGGGCACACATACATATATCATCCCGAAAGACGGCAGGTACACCGTAACCATTGCGGGCGGTGGTGGTGGTGGCGGCGGGGCCGCTGATGATATGCAGGGAAGTAAGCGACATGCAAACGGCGGCAGCGGCGGCAACGGCGCGCTGCAAACCGCGGAATATACGTACAGTAAAGGGACAACCGTAACATTTGTCATCGGTGGCGGTGGCAGTGGCGGGACGGCACGTCGTCAAAATAATCAAGACGGCGTTGTCGGAGACGGCGGCGGAAGCGGCGGTACGTCCGTTCTGACCGATACGGCGGGCCATCGACTGGAAGCGGTCGGCGGCGGTGGCGGCGAAGGCGGAAAATCTAAAGCGGACAAGGTAGGCCTAGGCGGTTGGAAAGGAAGAGACGGAAATAACGGACAAAGCTACGGTAATGGCGGATACGGCGGTAAAGGCGGTGTATACGTATCGGATACCGTATCAAACGGAGATAACGGCGGCAGCGGATACGGGGAAATAAAATACCTGGGCAATAATTCCGTATGGGCGTCCGCACTTACAGGGGAAGATATTACCATTACAGCCGTACAGGAAACCTTCCGGCAGGGAATGGCAGGCGGACATATACGGCTAAGCCACGCCATGCCGAATAAGACCGTGTCCATAAGCTTTTACGAAGAGACGAGTACCAAGACGAGCGAAGCTATCTATGTGGGTAACAAATGGAAGATTGTAACCCACGGTACACATCACAGCGAAGTAAAGCTGCAAAAATCGACAAACGGCAGCGACTGGAAAGACTATCGTACCTATACGTCCAACGACGACCAGAACTATACCGAATCAGGCGCGGAGACGGAAGGCTGCTGGATGCGGGTAGTTGCAACCATGTGGAACGATGACGAAGCAAGCAAGAGCAAGCTGACCGTAGACCTGTCCCGGCTGCCGTACACACATGAAGGGACGGCAAAAATTAAAGAAGTCCTGTCAGGGACACAAATCAAATGCTACGTCACGAAAGAATTCGGCAGCACGGAAGCGACGGAAAACTTTGCATTCTCGAATTGGAACGCTTACTACGGATATCCGTCACATTCGGGTTTCTTTCAGGACCGGTTTTGCCTGGCAGCCACGGCAAAGAATCCCTATACGATATGGATGAGCCGTACGGGTGATTATACGAACTTCAGCGTAGAAAAAGCGGACGGCAACGTAACGGATGACAGCGCAATTAAGCTGGACCTTATCGTCCGCAACAGATACCAGATACGGCACCTGATACCGTCCAACGATTTGGTTATCCTGACGAGCGGCAACGAATGGATTATCAGCGGCGATTCGGCTATTACACCGGCTAAATGTACACCGAAGGCGCAGACCATGCGAGGATCATCTGCATGCCTGCCGCAGCATATCGGGAACCGTATTATCCACGTACAGCGATCAGGATCGACAGTCAGAGACTTGGGATACCAGTACGAATCGGACAACTATAACGGCGACGAGCTGGATATACTGGCGACGCATCTGGTGAAAAATCATGCCCTCATCTCTTCGGCGTATTGCCAGGAGCCGGATTCAAATCTGTTCTTCGTACGAAACGACGGCGTCCTGCTTTGCCTTACCATCATCCGGGAGCAAAACGTATTTGCCTGGTCGCACATGGTGACGGACGGGAAATACAAATGGATTACATCCATCCCGCACAACGAAAACGACGAACTGTATGCCATTGTCGAACGGAATGTAAACGGCGAGAAGAAACAGTACATAGAATACTTCAAACGAATGAACGACGATACGGACGAATACGTCGATTGCTACGTCACGGGAAGCGGCAATCAGATATCCCTGCCACATCTGGTGGGCAAAGAAGTATATATCGTAGGCGACGGCGTGCAGCAGGAAAATAAGGTAGTCCCGGAAGACGGCGTCCTTGAACTGGACGAAACCTATACCCGTATCATTGCGGGCCTGCCGTACACGACAAAAATCGAACAGCCCGGTATGGAACTCAGTCTGAAAGAAGGGTCGCTGCAGGGCCGTGTACATAAAGTCAATACCGTCGTACTGCGGGTAGAAAACACCTATGGCGGTCATATCGGCCTGAACTTCAGCAAGATGGACGAGCTGAAATATGACGAAGCCTATACCCTGTATACGGGAGATTTGACACAGACAATGCCGTCATCCGGTATCGGGGCGAATACGCACAACCATATTTGTATCAAAAGCGACGAACCGTATCCGTTTAAACTGAACGCTATTATGAAGGAAGTGAGTATAGATGGCGGCATGGCAAGAGCATATAACGGTTAGACCCATTACCGTGGCGGAGCTGCCGGACGTACTGTGGCTGACGGAAAGACTGCGGCCGCAGGACAAGTTGGAAATAGAAGCGACGGACACCGACATGGAAAAATTTGCAGTCGATCCGGATATGGAAAACTATATCGCCTATGCAAAAGACGGGCCCGTTTTTATGTGGGGCGTAAGTAAATACCCGGTATGGGAGATGGGCCATCTTATATGGTGCGTAACAAGGCATGACATGTACGAAAAATACAAAAAAGAATTCGTACAGATGGGGCATGAAATCTTAAATGAATGGAAGAAAAAATACGATATTATGTGGAACACTGTCCTGGACAGTAACGAACAGTCAAAACGATGGCTGAAATATATGGGAGCTCAACTTGGAGAGCCTAGGGAATGTCAGGGACGGGCGTGGAGAATATTTATGATATAAGAGGTGATGATAATGTGTGGACTGCCGGGACTGATAGGCATGCAGGTACTGTCGGGACTAAGCCAATACCAACAGCAAAAACAGCAATATAACGCGCAAATGGCCGTGTACAATACGCAGGCAGCGGCGGCAGAAAACAATGCGCGTATCAGCCAGTACAAACAAGAGCAGATAGCAGACCAGTATGCGGAAAAACAATCCAAATTAAATGACCGTATGCGGCTGGCGGCAGGTAACGCGGCGGCGGAAGCGGGCGCAAGCGGGCTGCAGCTGTCAGGATCTCCTGTCGATCTGTTGGCATCGGGATACGGGGCGTATTACGACGACACGAATACACTGCTGCAGAATCAGCGTAATGACATCTGGTCGGAGCGTGTGAACGAGATTAATTATGCGAATCAGGCCAACAGCTACCGGGCCGGGGCGGAAAACATGCGGCGGCAAAAGAAAGCTGCCCTTTGGGGTACCATACTGGGTACGGCGGCATCTATATACGGCCTGAATCGCACCTATGGCGCTATGGGAAATACAGGTACGCAAAGCGGTACATCGAACATGTTTACCAACAACCTCTTCAGCAGCACCGCACCGAATAAATACGCGATGGCGTATCTGGGGAAATTCTAACGGGGAGAACATAAGATGATCATCAAAACCAATAACCGGGCAGTAGATCCGAATACCGTCCAGGGCCAAGTACAAGTATCATCCGACGGCAATGCGTACGGTGCCAATACATCGGGGGCGCAGGTCATGCAGGCTGGGCTGAGCGAGGCGCAAAAACAAATACAGGCCTATATGGAAGACCAAATAACCATGGGCGTCATCGACGCATCGAACAAATACCAGCAGGGACTGAACGACCTGCTGAATAATCCGGATACGGGCCTTTTGACAAAAGAAGACGTCAATGCACTGGACGTCATGAAACAGTATCAGGAAGCGGAAGAAAAACTGCGAGCAGAAACATTGGCAAGCCTGCCGAACTATAGAAAGGCAAAAGACGCCTTTATGAAGATCGCCGATGATACGAACCTGACCAAACTGGGAGTAGTCATGAAATACCAGTATGCAAAAGGCGAGGAACATCGGGCAACATTGAGTACGACAAGGCTGAAAGGAATCATAGACAATGCGGTAGAACAAGGTACGGAAGCCAATGCCTTTGATATGTATGCCAAGAACAGGGCTGTCATCAGCAGCTTGTATGGGAATCGGATAGGCAAAGAAAATCTGGAACAGAAAATAAAAGATGCCAATACGAATGCCCTAAGCCAATATATAGCGGCTATTACGGCCGATAACAGTGCAACGGGATTTGAGACAGCAAGGACGTTGTTGGAGCAGTCTTCCCAATACGTAAATGACGCGGAACTGGCAAATATAAAAGCCTCCGTAGAGGGAAAACAACAGAAAAGTGATATAGAAAACCTGATTGAAGAAGCACGAAAACTGTTCCCGGGTGATGCGGAAAAACAAAAGGAATTTATTCGAAAACATAATGAAACAACGTCATACGCAAGTGTGGGTGATGGGAGCCTATTTGATGGGAATGCGGCCGTAGAAAGTGCTGGAAGCGGAGATTATAACGCATACAATGAAAGTAGCGGTGCTTTTGGAAAGTATCAGTTTTTACCAAGTACGTGGGAAGAAGTGAGCGCAAAAACGGGTGTGGATCCGAGTGATCATTCTCCGGAAGCGCAGGATAAAAATGCGCAGTACTATTGGAATGAACTTAAAAATGAGTTAGGCGGAAATGAAGAAGCTACCGTTGTTGCATGGAATTGGGGCGTAGAAAACGGAAAGCGATGGTTGGAAGGTAAAAAGACGGGTATATATAACGGTCAGGAATTTGACTTTGATAAACCCTATTTAGGTAATATGGCCGTAACTGAGCGAGTAGAAAAAGCAAAAGCATATGCAGCAAGCCACGGCGGCAATCTTGTAGCAGCCGGCATGAAGATGGCAGCCGAACAGTCCGGGCTAATTGGAATAGAAATGGCCAACGGAAAAAACGGATGCGCTGAATTTGTAGGGAAATTCGGCAGCTATTGGAGCCAGTTTTTAAAGAACGAATCGGACAACGAAGTATACTATGTGCCGACGATGGTGCAGGACGCAAGAAACAGCGGTATCAATGTTGTAGATTTTGACGCAAGCAAATTGCAGGCAGGCGATCTTATCGTATACCACACATCGGAAGGCGATGACGGGCATGTCGTTATATACGACGGCAACGGCGGATTTTACGGTAACAGCAGCTCATCAGGACCGAACGGCCTTACAGTACACGGGTCGGATTACCATATCGAAGGCATGGAGCCACAGCGAATTATAAAGACCGGCGGAAGCGTAAAAGCAGTCAAGAAAACCAGATGGGACAGTGCAATGATGGAAAATATTGACAGCGAAATTGACCGCAGAATCGCAACGGATAAAGCTAAAGAAAAAGAACGAATCGCGGCGAAAGTAGAGCAGGCAAGAAACCAGTTCAATGACTGGCAAATTAATAATCCCAATGCGTCTGATACAGAAAGACGACAAGTACTTGCGGGGATCATCGGTGACGATGAAGAATTAAGGCACAGTGAATTAGGAACTCATATGATTAACATTGATAAGACGATCAAAGCTAAGGCGGATGCCGAAGTCGTCAAAGCGTCTAAAGCTAACGTATTTAAAATCAATACGATTAAAGCGGCGGTCCGACAAGGAAACATTAGAACAGAAGCAGACCTAAGCGAAGTAATACAAAATTCGGGATACACATTTACCGATTCACAACTAAATGATCTCTTTACTGATTTTCATGAATTCCAGAGCGGTAAAAGTTTCGATATATCCAATTATATCGATCGAGATGCATTAGGATGGACAGCAGGAACATGGAGTAATAATAAACAAGCTCTAAACGTTATCGTCGGCGAAAAATTCAATCAATATAAGGCGACGCACAATGGAAGCAATCCGTCTACAGACGAAATACGTGAAATGGTCATAGCGGCAACGACGGAAGTTGATACAGGAGCGACAGCTAGATACGGATGGTTTACAGATGATCCGCTAAAATTATCCGATACCGAAGTATATCGATTGGGATACAGTAGCTATGACGTAATTAAAACAGACGAAGGTGTGTATGTTCGCTTCTGGAAATCAAATGGCGACTTTGATGACATATATGCGACAGAGATCCCTGATTTGTTGAAAAGGAACGGTATAAAATGATGGAAACAAATGATGAAAGAAAAAATAGATTACAAATCGTGCTGAATGATTTACAAAACGGCAATCTTGTTGATGACAAAGAAGCCAGAGGAGAATTTGGTATCCCGTATAATATCAATCAACAGCATAGCGATGCGGAAGGGCAGCAATGGCGGCAAGAAAACGACAACGGCGGCACGCTGTTTGAACGTGTCAAAAACGACGCCATGGATATCTACCGGAATATGTTCGGCGCAGAAGAGACGGCATTGCGGGATGCAAAAAAGTTATCCGATTCACTCGGCGTATCAGAGCAGTTTTTAGTGGACAATCCGGCAGCGCTGGAACGTGCACGGCAGATGAATAATGAAGCTATACAGTGGAGCTTTATGTCAGGAGAACCGTTCAGCGCAAGGAATATTGACACACTCTATCCAGAAATAGTGGAAATGCGCAAGGCTGATCCCGTAGGGGCTGCAATTGCACTCAAAAATCATCCGGACCTTACGGACACACGGCCGTTTTTTGAACAGTTATCTAATACAGTCGCACACTCGGGAGAACTGTTTACTGATGCATTTAACAGCGGATCCGATTTAATGAAATTAACGGATGCACAATTGAGAGCATATAATACAGGAGACGTGGAAGCATCCCGGCCGGCAGTAGACGAAATATCACAGCGCCTGCAGGAATACCAGGAGAACCAGCCGAAGACAGGTATGGAACGGGTATTTTATGATACGATACAGCAGCTTACCGTGCTGGGAACACAGGGAATACGAGCGTTGAAGCGGGCAAGCCAAGGAGCGGCAATAGGAATGGCAACCGTATCACCTTTTGCGGCAGCGGCAGCTCCTGAAACCTTAGGGGTAGGCGGTGCGGCTATACTGATAGGCGGTGCCGTTACGGGTGCCGCACAGGGCATGCGTATAGGGATGTTTGAGCAATTTGAAAACCAATCGGCTGCAGCTCGGTATTGGGAACTCATGAGCCGCAAAGAAAACGGGAAAAACCAGTACAGCAGAGGACGGGCATTATTTGACAGTACAGTTGTCGGCATCGGAAGCGGTGCCGTTGAAATGGGATTATTAGAAGTTGGATACGGGCCGGTAAAAGCGGCGTGGGGAGAAAGTGCCGTAAAGAGCATACTAAAGAATGCGGCTGCACGGAAAGAAATACTTGACGCAGGCAAATTGGCGCTGGCCAAAAGTGCGGCAGCTGCAGGCGTAAAACAATGGGGCAGAGGCGCGGGTGCTGAACTTATTGAAGAGGGCACGCAGCAGGCTATAGGAGATATTGCAGATAATATCGAATACTACGCAAACGGACGTACCGGCCCTTGGCATACGTCAAAAGATATTATCAGTAACGCCGTAGACGCCATGGTGCAGGCAGCGCCTGCAGCTATCGGCATGGGCTCAATAGGTGCAGTGGGACGTATAGGCGGCCAGTATCATCAGTCCCGGGCCATCGCGTCGATGAAAGTGGAAGACTATCGGCAGGAATATCAGCGTAACGTAGAAAGAAACGTCATTGAACAGCTTATCGCGAATAAAGAGACGAATAAGCTGTTTAAAAAATCGCCGGAAGTCTATCGGGATATCATACGGGCGCAGGCGGAAAAGGCGGGCGTTGATACAATGTACGTAGACGCGCAAGAACTCGCCAGAAGCCTGGAAGGCGTAGCCGTATTAAACGATATGATTGACCGTAATATAGCAACACAGGAAGCCGTAGATAAAGCAATCACAAACGGTACGGATCTTGAAATAGATACGGGCGTATTTGCCCAGCTTGCGGACAATGAAGTGGATCAGAAAACGCTGATGGATGCAACGACGATGAATAAGGGCGGCGTACATATAGCGGCATTGCGGGAACGCGGCAAACGAATGGAAGCAATCCGGCAGGAACTGAAAGACCTCGCCGGCAACAAATCGGATGAATTGTCCGAAGAAATCATTCAGGAACATTTTGCCGCCGCCGATAACACAGCACAGGAAGCGGCGAGAGATGTAGTATACCGCAATCCGTACGACTTGGAACGGTCTTATAAAGATGCGGTCAAAGACGCGCGCAAACAATACGAAGACGCTCTTAACTTCGGCTATTACTGGACGTATGAACCTGCAGGCGTGACCGTCCTGACCGAAGACGTTGATGGCCATTCCGACAAACAGACGGGCCGCGTATCGGAAAATGAACCGTGGTACAGTGACATGTGGAAAGAGTACGGCCGTAAAGCGACGAAAAAAGAAATGCTGGACGTAGCGTACAAGAACGAACGGGCGGAAATGGCGGCACATGCGCCAGAAAAATTGGCAGAATGGGAAAATACCGTCCGGGCAGCCAAACAGAAGTATGAAGACCTGCTGGGTATGAAAGATACGTTTGATAAGCTGAGTAAAAGTGACTATGCCTTGCGGCAGACTTTCAGCAAAGAGGGCGCGGAAGTATATGCGCGGACACTGGAACAGCTGCAGAAAGGGAATAAAGCTGTAGCCGGAGCGGCTAAAGAAAACGCTTATATCTATACGAAGATGGCGGAACGCTGGGCGCAGATACGCAGGGACTACGGTGACACGGCATATACGGCCAAAGACTTTGCGGCAGCCCATCCGATCCGGATAGGGACAGCAGAAAATAAAAAAGCCGCTCAATTCGAGCAGCGGGAATTTGCGGACAAAGTGAAGGCTAATGAATCCGTTATAGCCCAAGGAAAAGAATATATCCTGGCAGCACTCAAGGGCGAGGAAACGGCGCCAACATTTACGCTGTGGAAATTGTCCGACGTAGAAGTCAAACGAATAAAAGAAGAATTAGGGATTAATCTGTCCGGTTATACATTAGAGCTGATAGCCAATGATATTCGTCATGTACAAAGAAGACATGGCGAAATAGTACGTCATGCTATTGATGTGCTGGCAATGCCGGATGAAGTGGTTGTAGGAAATACATCTAGCCAAGGTTATCCAAGCATTCGTTTCATAAAATACGAAAACGACGGCACCGTGACCGTCGTTGAAAACATCTATACGAAAGAAAAGAAATTAAAATTAAAAACAATGTGGAAGGACGCTCCTGCCGCTGTCGATGCAAAAAACCCCGACAATACGTCCGAATACAATGGCGGTGATGCGTCCTTCCATGAAAATAGTATAGCAAAAGAAGGGGGAAAGAACAAGAGTTCGGGGCAACGATTCGGACAACCTATTACGAATATGAAGGTGGATTTAGATGCGCATGCCCCAATAATTACCATCGAGGCGGAATATACGGGTAAAGACTGGAAGGACTTGCGCAATAAACTGCCTGATAGTGTCGTAGCAGACATACGGTCAAAAATAAGTGAAAAGGGCGAATATGAGCCGATAGAAAATAGAAGTACCGGAAATAAAGTTATTGTTACCAAGCGTTCTATTGAACACTTTAAATCTACGGAAACCAGCACGGAAGAAAGCTCGGAACTGCGGAGAAATACACTGCATTACGAATTAATTCGAGCCGTCCCGGAAATTATTGAAACCGGCATATGGGTAGAAGAACATTTAGATCGTCATGAAAAGGCCCTTGGCGTAGCGCGCATTATTGCGCCTGTAAAAATTAATGATGAAATATATGCTGTGAAATTGACTGTAAAACGAGATGAAAACAGGTATTTGTTGACAGATGGCGGATATACGAACCTGCGGGCGTACGATGTCGGATTTTATAAAAACAAAAAAGCCGGGACCGGTAGTATCTCTGGCAACTCCGACACGAAGTCTGACCATCACCAGCCAGTACCAATTCCAGCTTCTTATACTGTAAGTATACGGGAACTGTTAAAACACGTCAATGATAACTTGGACCATCCTTATGTTAATGCAGACGGTACACCGAACTATGGTATCTATTTCGGAAAAGGAAACACGGGCGGATTCATAGTTGTTGATGAAAAGACGTATACACAGAGTACAGGAACGGAAAACAGGGCCCGTATGAAAGGGGCATATGATTCGTCAACGGGGATACTGCACCTGTTTGATGCGGCAGATCAGTCAACCTTTATCCACGAAGCGGCGCATCTGTACTTGCACGAAATGGAAACCATGGCCGAACTGGACGAGGCACCGGAACAGCTCGTTGCCGATTTACAAACTATCCGCGACTAGGCAAGCTATGCGCCGGAGCAAATGGCGGACTACGTCGGAAACGCCAGAGAAAAAGAATTCAGGGGATATGCGGAAGCACTGGAAGCGGCCCGTAAAAGTGGTGATACCGTTGCTATTAAAGCAGCAGAAGAACGGTGGATACAAGAACGCTTTGCCCGTGCATTTGAACGCTACGTAGCGGAAGGAAAAGCACCGACGAAAGAACTGCAGAGCGCTTTCAGAAAATTTAAAACATGGCTCGTATCTATCTATCGGGATCTGAAGAATCTAGGCAAAGAACCGCCGGAAGACGTGAAAAAGGTGATGGATCGCATGCTGGCAACGGACGATGAGATAGAAGCGTGGGCCAAGATCAAAGAACTAAGCGCATGGGATAGAAAAGGCTTTGCCGGCGATCTCTCCGGAAGCGAAGGCGAGATGATCAGGAAATGGACGCAGCAAATCAAAGACACCGCAAAAGAAAAGCTCATGCGCCAGTATATGGAAGACCAAAAGAAGCAGTGGGAGCAGGATAAAGAAAGAGGTCTTGAAACTGAGCGGATAGCGTATCAGGAACAGCTATGCAAGGAAGAACCGATTTACAAAGTAGAGAACCTGTACAACAATATGCCCGAAGCGCGGAAAGCGCTCCTTGCAAAGCACGGCTACCGGTCGGAAGCGGAATTTAAGACAGCCTTAAGGGATGCCGGCGGAACGATGGAAGAACGAACGGCGGCATACATGGAAGAAAAGAAAAAACTATATGAAGAAGCCATGCCCTCATCTGAAGATATCCGTCAAATGGCAGACGAAGAACTGAACTCCACCAACGGCCAAGCGGCTTTGACGCAGCTGGAAGCGGCCGCTATGAGAAAGCGCCTGAACGGATATATTACGGAATGCATGAAAGCCTTGCGGGAAGTAGACGGTGTTACCGGATCGGATGCGCAAGTAGCGGAAAAACTCCGGGAAATAATCGGCATGGTAGATCCTGAAAAAGCAGAAAAAGGAAACCTGCGCAAAACTATCCTGGACAAAAACACGGAAATAAAAGAACTCAAGAAGCGGCTTGCGGAGACAAAAGAAAAAGGTAAAGAAACAAAGAAAGAAAACGAACAGACCATTAAACAGCTGAAAGACGGACTGAACGATGTCATCCAAGGACTGAACCGGGCACGGGACATGACGCAAGGGTCGTACATGGCAACACTGCGATTAGCACGGGAAGAGCTGGAAAGCCATACCGTCAATAACGCTACAACGTGGCGACACTACGAATCGAAAGCGGCAACGTCTAGCCGCCGGGCCGATGCGCATATGAGTGCCGGAAACTTCGAGGAAGCCGTGGCGGAAAAGATGAACGCCCAGAAATACTACTGCATGGCAAGAGCCGCCAAAGATAACAAGGACTTCGTGCGTCGGGCCCTGTCGGGTGAAAGCGGTACGCTCGATGCCAACGGGCAGGAAGTGTATGGCATTAAAGGGATATTAAAACAAATCTCAAAGGCCGACAAACCCGTTAGAATGGGAGCACATGCACGGTACTTTATACAACACTTGGCGTATAATCTGGAGATTGCCGGAAGAGACGGCAGACCGCCGCTAGATGATGCGGGCAATCCGACAAGCCTCAACTGGGACGTTATTTACAGTGACTTGTCTCCGGACTATGCCGTAGACAAAGATACGGCACCACGGGGAGACAACATAATCGCACCGTGGCTGAGACAACTGGTAGACAGAAAAGAACGTCAGAACTACGAAGAACTGACAATGGCCCAGTTCAGGGATATCAATGAAGCTGTGCGGGTAATGTATAAAGTCGGCCGGCGGGACTATGAATCCCTGTCCATAGTAGATGACGGCGGCGAAATCGTCAGTATCGAAAAAGCGGCCGAGAAATTGGCGGCTACAATGGAGCGTAATGAAAACTGGAACCCGGAACAGGATAAGAATAACCGGACCAGGTGGCAGCATTACGGAGAAAAAGTAAGCGACGCAATCCTGTCCTTGACCAAAATAGAAGTCATCCTGCAGAACTTCGGGCCCGAATGGACGAAGTATATCTATAACCCAATCGACAAAGCGAGCAGCAAAGAACTGGGTATGCGGGAAAAAGCCATGCGGGAATTTGCAGCTATCCACAATATGTATAGTACGGAAGAATGGCGCAGTATGCGCAACGAACGGGCATACACCGTGGGAGATGTGGATAAATACACGCGGGAACAACTCATTGTCATGGCACTGCACTGGGGTAACAAAGAAGGACGGCAGCGCGTAATTGATGAACTTAACAAGAACGTCCGTAATGAAGCGCAAAAAGCAAATGAAGCAACGGTAGAAGATATCTTCAGACGAAACCTGAAAGACAAGGATTTGGATTTCATTGAAGCGGTATGGAAACAGCTGGACCAGTATTGGCCGCAGCGCAACAAAGTGCAAGAACGGCTGTACGGCGTCGGGCTCGGGCGGGTACGTGCACTTCCGTATACACTTAACGGGCGCAAGGTGAGCGGCGGATATTTCCCGATAGTCTATGACAGAGAGTTGTCGAACCGTACGAGTGAAATCATGATGGACGATATAGCCCGGACGATTATGTCTGGTAATGCGACCATGTCAATCGGCATGGGCAGCACGAAACACCGCGTACAACACGTACGCAACCAGACATTGGCAAAGACACTGGACGTATGGCCGAGCGCCGTAAACGAAGCCATCCATCACATTTGTATGCGGGAAGCTGTAACGGATGTGTATAAACTGATATCCCATCCCGACGTAGAACGGGCCGTCCATGAAAACTACGGCATAAAAACATATGAAACACTCAAACAGTGGGCGAAAGACTGCTGGAAAACGGATATACAGCGGCAGTCAGCGCTAACGAAGACGCTGGAACGAATGCGGAGAAATACCGCATTTGCCGTTATGGGATACCGAACCAGTACAGCGGCGTTGAATGTGCTGAACGTCTTCCCGATGATGAAAGAAATCGGGTTAATTAATACTATGCAAGCACTTACTCAATTCGGCATAGGCTTTTATAAAGGTACCGCAACATATCAACGTAACCGTCAGTTCGTCATGGAACGGTCGCCGTTTATGGCAGAGCGGGCCAATACGATCGATAAGGACATTCAGCAGCACATGAATATCGTCGTAGACAATAACACGTCAAAAATAGGTGCCAAAGCAACATCCATTAAGAATACATTGAATCGTAACGCTTACCTGTTTATTGCAGAAACCGATCTTATGCTATCCATGGCATTATGGAAATGGAAACATGATGAATCCGTCAGAAAACAGATAAATGCGGGCAAGACAGATGAAACGGTCATAGCAGATAATGCGAGAACGGAAGCGGATAAAGCCGTCCGTACCGTTTTAGGGTCCAGCATGGTTAAAGACCAGGCAGAGATACAACGGGAAAATGGGCTGGCAGCGCAGCTGGCTCCGTTTTATTCCTACTCCAGTGCCGTAATGAATGCGCTGATAAATGCAGGATACCAATGGAAAAAGGGTAACAGAATAGAAATGGTGAATACCATGCTGTATTGGATTGTACTACAGACGATTTTTGAAACCTTGTACCGAGAAATGACGAAAGGAGATGACGATCCGGAAAAAATTATGAAAAAAATGGGCGTTAGACTAACCAGCAATATCGGACAAGGGATACCTGTAATACGCGATCTAATGGAAATGATGGCAAACTATGTATTAGGACTGCCGCATTACGACAGCAATAATGTGTTGGCTATAACATTAGTAGAAGAAATAGGAAAGGCGGGAGAGGCAGCTATATCACCCAAAAAGGACATAACCGATGTAGGCCGCTCTGCAACCAGGGCATTGAATCGATATGTAGGAATGTCCGATACTCTGACAGATGGTTTTTGGTCACTAATGAAATTCTCGTTTATTGACACAGATGGCAGTATTGAAGAACTGGTCAATTCCGTTCTGTTTGACCGCAAATATAAGACGGAAAAAGAGCGGAGACAGCAGGAACGTAAGAGACGTAATGAAAGGAGATCTGGAAGATGATTGAGACAACCGAAGTCAGCATAACGTATCAAGGAGACGGTACGCAAACAAGGTTTTCTTACCCGTATCCGTACCGTAAAAGCAGCGATATTGTAGGGTATATCGTTGACGGAGAAGAGCATGAAGAAAAGATAACGACAAACTACAGATATGATGCAACAACAAATGAATACATCTATCCGGTAAGCGGCGATCCCCTGCAGTCGCCGCTTAAATTGAAACTGATACGGGAGACGCCGCAACAACAGAATGCCGATTTGCCGAACAAGTTGCCATTTTCATTGATTGAAAAATCAATGGACTGGATCATCATGATATTGCAGGAAATCGGCGGCAAGACAAATAGTATCTGGAACATCAAGCAAGATTGTACATCCATTGCAGGAAAGGTATTAGAATACAAAAATAATGCGGCAACTAGCGCTGAAAACGCTGCCGCGTCATCTGAAAAAAGCGGTGAATTTGCCGCTGCGGCTAAGACATCACAAACCAGCGCAAAAGCTTCCGAAGAAGAGGCACTTGCAGCTAAAACCTCTATTGAAATGCTTGTATCCGGTGTAGAAGAAAAATTACAGAAATTGGTGGAAAATGGAAAGACAGCTATTACTAACATCGTAACAGCTGCTAAAGCTGAATTAAATACCCTTATAAACAACGCAAACACAGCGGCAACAAAAGCGACTACAGCAGCAGGAAATGCAAATGCGGCTGCTACTGCAGCTACTAATGCGGCGAAAACAGCCGAACAAGCAAGGACATCTGCCGGCGAATCGGCTGTAACTGCAAAAACGAATGCGGATAAAGCTACTGCTGAAGCAAAAAAAGCAAGCACATCAGCGTCTTCCGTTGCTACTGCTGCTACAAAGGCGACCACGGAAGCGAACAGGGCAACGACAGAGGCAAATCGAGCAAAGACGGAAGCGGACAGAGCTGCAAGTGTTGTAGGGGGGAATTACCTTTCTATAGATAAAGACACTACGATTACGGGAAAGATAACATTTTCCAAGTCACCAATTGTTCCCGCACCGATTACTGATACTAATGTAACTACTAAAAAATATGTAGATGATAAGGTGGGGGGAATAAGTATCCCTAGTAATTATCTATCTCTTGATACTGGCGGTACAGTAAACGGTAAGACTACATTTACTCAAAACGTTACGCTCAATGGAACACCCACAGCAGATAATGATAGCGTCAATAAGAAATATGTAGATAATAGTATTAAAAATATAGTTATTCCTAAAGTAACTGTAGAGGGTAACACGATAGCCTTTGGTAATGTAAAGATAGGAGTGGACTAACAAAGATGAATAAGATACAGAAACTGGTATGCAAAATCTTTAAAATACGGTCTGAAACTATAACTACAGAACGTATTGTGTATAGAGATAAGATAATTGAGAAACTGGTATATCCGCATGACAGTATTATCTTTGAAGGAATAACCGAAGTAGATACTATGGATAGAATGGGGGTGTCATAAGATGGCACAAGTAACAGTAACAAGAGAAAACGGAGATACAGAAAAGATTACTCTTGCAGACAATAAAGAAACTGGAAGAGAATATATGTCTTTTAAATGTTCCGATGGGGTGACACGATATGCACTTCTTGGTAAACAGAATGATGAAAATGCAAGTCACCTGTGGGTACAGAAAAATGGTGGGGAGAAGAAGTATGTCATCAAGACGCCTGTCATCAATGAAGAAGTGCCTACAGGGGTGTTATGGAAGGACTCTGGTATAAGAACACTGGGTATAAACGAAGTCCCACAGCAGACAGAAGTAACAATCCCGAATGGTGTTAGAGTGATAGCTGTCTATATGATATTTAAGTCGTCAGCCATCATACATACTAAGTATGTAGGTGTAACTCCTGGTAAAACCTACAAGATGACAGCGTTTAATACTTATCATGAAGAGATTTTTTCAGACCCAGAGTTAGGAAACATTACAGTATATACATGGCAGTCTATAGTATCATCCAACTTATATGGGGGAAAATACTATCACAAAGAGGAATCTCATGAACAGCATGCTCCGAAAAATTTCTTGTTGCGGTACGCAGCAATGAAATATAGTCCTGAAATTAACAAGCATGCTATAGATATAGAAGATTATTAATAAGGGAGAATGCTAAATGAGTGAATTGGGATTTGAGACACAGTTACTGGAACGTATCGCGAGAATTGAAGCGCATATTGAGATAATACAAAAGTCGCTGATAGAAATATCGACAGTAAAAGAAATTGCGCTGCATGCAGATCAGTCTACCAGCTCGGCACACAAGCGAATTGATGATCTCAAGACAGATATATGCTGGACGCTGGGGATGTCGGTAACAATTGTGGGTATCTTCGCATCAATACTGACGGCCGCATTGAGGTAAGTATGAAAATTATTGAGACAATTAAAAAAGCCGTATCCCAGCGGTTTAATACAATTAAACCACTGGGATTATGGACGACAAGGGCACTGGTACTGTTGATACTCGTGTCTATTTTATTGGTCATTTGGGAATATATTTTTGTGTGTATTAGAGGCTATGTGAATGATGATGCAAAACAGATAATAGACACCGGTCTAAAGATTATTGATCATATCTTCGTGCCGTCGGTCTTGGCATCGCTTGTAGGGTTCCTGTCATTGTTTTTGGACCGCAACAATAACGGTATACCGGATTCACTGGAGAAAGGAGAGAATAAAAATGATAAGTAAAGTAATTCGGGGAATTTATGTTTTAAGTGTATTGATGGTAGTAATAGGAATAGAAATGATATTTTGGCAGGATGAAAATATGATACTGCCGATAAAGTTGATTTTTAGCGGCGCAATATTATCAATAGTCGGAATATTGATTTCTATCGCTGAAATGGAATGGAGGTAAAAATATGAGATATGGAATTGATGTAAGTTATGTACAGGGCGAACAAGGCTTTGACTTTAACCGGGCAGCCGCAATGGGATTTGATTTTTGTATCGTCCGTATAGGCGTGACGTACAAGGGCGTGCCGGAACTTGACGAATATTTTATCAGTAATATTAATGCGGCAAAAGCCGCAGGCATGGATCTAGGGCTCTACTATTACAGCACGGCTTTGACAGGAGCAGAAGCATGGCAGGAAGCAAGATGGCTGCTTGATACGATGGATATGTATTTAAATGGCGTGGAGTTAAAAGCAGGTATCTGGTATGACGTGGAAACGGAATCACAAAAGCGTCTGGGCAATCAGGAATTGGCATCCGTCGTTATGGAATTTATGAACACGATGAACGGCGCCGGTAAGTATGTCGGGCTGTACGGCTATTATGACATGCTGACCAATCATTTAGATGTGTCTATGTTGCCGGATTATATTCCCCTCTGGCCGGCAAACTACGCCAACACTAATTATTACAAACAAGAAAATCCGGAGCGAAATTGCCCGATTTGGCAGTATTCAGATTCCGGAAATGTTGGCGGTGTTGATGTTGATTTAGACATTATGTATTAAGAAAGGATGGATGAACATGTATACGGAAAAAGAGTTAGAAAAGACAATAAAAGAAATGACAGAAGAAGTAAAGAAAGACCTGGCAAACAAAGTGAATGAATTGAGTAATAATGTAGAATGGAGACTGGAAAAAATCAGGGCGTCACATGCGGAAGCCGTTAAGCCGGAAAAGGGAAACAAATTCTTCGCGTATTTCCTGCGTGCCGCCGAAGTGGGCGTCTTGCTTTGCATTTTGGCAAAACTGTTCTCGTAAGAGAGGTGATCGATGTGTGGTATCAAAGGGGGAAATACAATGAAAATAAAAAATATAGTTTTATCATTAGTATTGGTATTGTCGTTATTGTTGCTGCCGTCGGTTGGGCACTCTGCAGATACTACGGCATCGATTCCGACACAAACGGTAACGATGTCCGTACAACAATACAACAGACTGAAAGAGATAATCAATCAGCAGGAGATGACATTAGAGACGCTATCGGCAAAATTAACGACGCTACGCAGCAGCTCGACCATGCAGCAGGAAACATTGACGGCGCTGCAAAACGAGCTAACGAATTGCAAGACAGAGCTAGACAAGACGCGGCAACTCTTGACGAGTGCCAACGGCTCGTTGATAAAAGCAGAAGAGACGCTGCAGAGGCAAGCAGAATCCTTGAAGACATTGACGCAGCAAATAAAGGAACTGGAACATAAACGAACAGTACTCCGTCGGCAACGTAATATGTGGCGTATATTGGCAATCGGCATAGGTGGGTATCTGTTATACGACAAGATACAATAACATACAAAGAAAAAAGGGCGTCCTGATGGGCGCCTTTTTTTATTGATCGTCAAAAATTCGTCAAAAAAATTTTTTAAAAATAAATAAAAATAGAGGTTACTAAAAAATATAACTGCCGATAGAAGTAGATAACTAAGCCGTTTTGTGAAAATATATAAATCTGTGTATTGAGTATTGGATAATAAAGAGTTATCATGCAGTTTTATACTTATTCTTTTGTAGAGGGGCAATCGCATATTGATCATATGTTGCAGTACGTTCTTATTGCCTTGGTGTTAATTGCTTGGCTGATTGTTGGCGGCAAATATATGTGTAATCGTTTTCAGACGAAGTACAGAGATTTAAGTGTTATCCTTTTCCTTACAGGTGTATTTCTTTTAGGCGCCAATTGGCAGGAATATTCGCAAACCAGGCAGTCAACGGAAGATATGTCGCGGATGACCGCTTTTCTCGGTAACTTCGCCTATAATATGGATGTGCCTAAAGAAAGCTTGCTTGTTAATTCGTTACGTTTAAAAAACAGTATGATCGTAAAAACGGGGGATAGAGATTATTTTTCAGTAGATTTTACGGATAATCAGACAGCTTATAAGGTTACGCGTATTTATATGATTGACGTCAATATCAAAGTTAATGATAAATAGGAGGCTTCAATGCTTGTACATTATATAATATTCGCCAAGTTGGGCTTAGGCCTTTTGGTCATTATTTTTCAGATAAATATTATGGGAAAAGGAAATCTTGCTCCCGCATCGGCTTTGGATCAAGTGCAAAATTATGTTCTCGGCGGCATTATCGGCGGTGTTATATATAACGATGCTGTCGGTATCCTGCAATTCCTCCTGATTCTCATCGCCTGGACTATTTTGGTGATGTTGCTGAAATACGCTAAAGGAAACAGTAATTTTATAAAGCGTTTGATTGACGGTGACCCGCAGGTCGTCATTAACCACGGGAAAATCCTTACTGATGAATGTATGCGTTCGGGACTGAATGCACATGACCTTCATCTGAAACTGCGCATGGCCGATATATGGCATATTGAAGAGGTTTATAAAGCCGTATTAGAGCAGAACGGGCAGCTGACGATCATGAAGTATGACGATCTGGATAACCGTTATCCCGTCATTGCTGACGGGCTCGTCAATGATGACGCTCTTGAGCTTATTCATAAGGATAAAGCATGGCTCCGGGAAAAAACGGCGGCACAAGGATATAAAATAGAAAATATTTATTTGGCTGAATATGATAAGGAAAATGTAATTCTTTATCCTTATTCGCAGAGCGGTAAATAAACAGGGCTGTAACAGAATGAGATGTTACCGTGTTCTGTTTACGGCTCCTGTTCAATATAGAATAGACCAAGACATTGAGCTCACAGGAATTCATGCTATCTTGGTCTGTTTCTTTTTTTGATGCACTTAACAACAAGCCCCTGTGACTGTGTGAATTTTTAAGGTTCTATAATAAATGTTGGGGGGGGACATATCATGCTGACTTCTGCAGTCTTTTTTTTGCAAAGCAAAAGCATATGAGGCTCGCATATTTTACCATAAGAGTGGCTAATTCCTGGAGAAAGGAGCCGATCTCATATGCCTACTGCTAATTATGTAGATCCTTTTTTTCTTAAAAACTTCTTTATATCGTTTTACTTCATGGAAAGAACAGATAACCAATGTTTTCTTATTTTCCCTTTCGCGCCCGTATCATGTTGGTAAGTAAAAAAAGGCATTGATCGCTACCGTGATTGATGCCGGGAAAGACTTGCCGGGTAGCCACACCCCGACATTTGCAAAAGAGCTCAAATATAATCCAACGTCCGTTATTTTAGTTTAAAAGGGCTGTTATGTTACAGTCTTTTTATGGATTATTTAACCGTATTCGAGAGTGTGCCGATAGGGGGAATCGAAATTTCCACGATATCGCCGCTCTTTAAGTATTTCGGCGGATTGAAGCCGATACCGACACCGGCAGGCGTACCTGTTGCGATGATGTCTCCCGCAAGTAAGGTCGAGCCCTTGGAAAGTTCGGTAATAAGGCGGGGAACGGAAAAAATGAATTCACCGGTGTTACCGTCCTGGCGGATTTCACCGTTTACTTTGGTCACGATATCAAATGTAGCCGGTGCGGCGTCACGAAGCAGTATGCACGGCCCGACCGGGCAGAACGTATCAAGGCTCTTGCCGTGGAACCATTGTTTGTGATTGCGTTGCAGGTCCCGCGCGGTTACGTCATTTAAAATGGTGAAGCCGTAAACATAGTCCATAGCTTCACTTTCGGAGATATCGGCGCCCGACTTGCCGAGAATAACGGCCAGTTCGCCTTCATAATCCACTTCGGAGGTGACCCGTTCATGCAGGTTTATGGTGTCCTCCGGCCCTATGACCGACGTTGCCGCTTTCGTAAAGAAAATAGGATAGTCGGGAGCTTCCGCCTCAGTCGTTTTATCGAATTCGATGATGTGTTCACCGTAGTTCTTGCCGACACAAAGAATGTTGCGCGTCCTGTTGCGGAGCGGTGTCAGTATATGTATGGTATGCAGCGGTTTTGCCGGAACGGCGCCGGTTTTTTCATTTGCTTCAAGACTGTCTGCCAAGGCGAGAAGCCCTTCCGTTCCCTGATTGATGAATTCTTCCAACGTTTCCGGCAAGGGTGTGAAGAACGCTTCTTCCAGGGAAACGGCACTGTATACGCCGGCACCGTCCTCAGAAATAACACCCCACTGTTCAAAACCGGCATCTTCAAAGGTGACTAATTTTTTTATTTCCATGATATCAACTCCTGACTCTCATAATATTTTAATTATAGCACAGGATATTCCGAAAAAAGCGGCTGTTTTTGTGCCTACTGGTAGGAGCGCGTTATTTATGATACAATCAAATCACTAATTGTGAGAAGGAGACTCCTTATGGACCGGGAAAATACAAAAAATTTTATTGAAGCCGTTATTGATAAGGATAATGAGACAGGCAAGTACGGAAAACGTGTGCACACCCGATTTCCGCCGGAACCGAACGGGTATCTTCATCTGGGCCATGCCAAGTCGATTTGCCTCAATTTCGGCATCGGTAAAAAGTATAACGGTCTTACAAACCTGCGTTTCGACGATACGAATCCGTCGAAGGAAGATGTCGAATATGTTGAGTCCATCAAGCGTGACGTTGCGTGGCTGGGCTTTTCCTGGGAAGATCGCCTCTATTTTGCATCGGATTATTTCGATCTTTTTTATAATCAGGCTGTAAAGCTCATTAAAAAAGGGAAAGCCTATGTAGATGACTTAACAGGTGATGAAATTCGCTCTTACCGGGGTAATTTTAATGAACCCGGCAAAGACAGTCCGTATCGCAGTCGCTCCGTAGAAGAAAACTTACGGCTTTTTGAAGAGATGAAAGCGGGCAAGTACGGCGACGGGGAAAAGGTCCTGCGTGCAAAAATAGATATGGCCAGTCCCAATATAAATATGCGGGATCCCGTCCTGTATCGGATTATTCATGCGTCTCACCATCGTACGGGCGATAGGTGGTGCATTTACCCCGTCTATGATTTCGCTCATCCCTTGGAAGATGCAATTGAACGAATCACACACTCTATTTGCACGCTCGAATTTGAAGATCACAGGCCTCTTTACAATTGGGTTGTTGATGAATGGGATGATCCGGAAGATCAGACGCCTCAGCAGATTGAATTCGCACGGTTGAATGTGGCGAATATGGTCATGAGCAAGCGGAAACTGCGGCTTCTTGTCGAAAAAGGGGTTGTCAGCGGCTGGGATGATCCCCGCATGCCGACCATTGCCGGTATTCGCCGTCGCGGCTATACGCCTGAAGCCGTTCGCGACTTCTGTGACCGCATCGGTGTGGCTAAGGCGGACAGTACGGTCGATCCGGCATTTCTCGAATACTGCATTCGTGAAGATTTAAAGTTGAAAGCGCCGCGCTACATGGCTGTACTTGATCCGATCAAAGTTGTCCTGACGAATTATCCCGCAGATCGGACGGAAGTCATCCGTGCGGACAATAACCGGGAAAATGAAGCAATGGGCATGCGCGACATGACTTTCAGCAACGAGATTTATATTGAACGGGGCGATTTTATGGAAGAACCGGTAAAGAAATTCTTCCGCCTTGCGCCCGGCAGAGAAGTGCGGCTGAAATATGCCTATATCATTACATGTGATGAAGTTGTCAAAGACGCCGCCGGCAGGATTACAGAACTTCGTTGTTCCTGCGATCTTGAAAGTAAAAGCGGCAGCGGCGCTAATGCGACCCGTAAAGTCAAGGGGACGCTGCATTGGGTCAACGCGAAAGATGCGGTAGATCTGGAGTGCCGCCTCTATGATTCCTTATTGAGGCCGGAAGGGGACGACGATGAAGCCGATTTTCTCAGCCGGCTGAATCCCGACAGCCTTGTTGTTACGCAGGGAAAAGGTGAGGCGGGGCTGGCCGGCTTTAAAGCGGGAGACAGGTTCCAGTTTTTGCGGCAGGGCTATTTTGTCATTGATGAGGATACGACGGCAAAGAAACTTGTTGTCAACCGTATCGTCGGCTTGCGGGATACGTGGGCCAAGGTGCAGAAAAAAGGGTGAGACCGGTTTGAAAGGAATGCCTTTCTCTACGATGGAGGGCATTCTTTTTATATTGATGTACCGCTTTATTACCTGTATAATGAAAAAAGTGTTAATGACAGGAGGAAATTTGATGAAAGCGGCAGGCAGTAAGGGTGCACTATTTTTAATTTTATTTCTCGTTGCGGGCGGCATTTTGGGCGGCATTATCGGTGATGTCTTGTCGAGCCTTAATATAGTCAGTATTATGCCGGCTTTAACGAAACATTACGAAATTTTTAATATTCAAAATGTCCGGCTTAATTTGTATATTCTGGAATTGTCATTCGGAATTCATTTTGCCCCGAATCTTCTCAGCATTATCGGTATTTTAGGAGCCGTCTTTATTTACAGACGCGTGTAGGAGGATCCTATGCTGATTTTGGCATCAAATTCGCCGCGGCGCAAAGAACTGCTGGCGCAAATAGGCGTAGCGTGTGAAGTCATTCCCGGTACGTATGCCGAAGACGTACCGGGGCATGATAATCCCGAGAAGTTTGTTGATATACAGGCTGCCGGCAAGGCGGCCTCCGTTGCCCTTCGTTACCCGGATCACTGGGTTCTCGGTGCCGATACGGTAGTTGCGGCGGACGGAAAGATTTTAGGAAAGCCCCGTCATGAGGCGGAAGCGGTGCGCATGCTTGTCGGGCTTTCCGGCAGGAGCCATGCTGTCTATACGGGAGTTGCGCTGCAGAAGGGGGACGTCGTTTACAGGCATGTAGAGAAGACGATCGTCACCTTTCGGACTCTCGGAGAAGAGGAAATAAGTGCCTATGTAGCGTCGGGAGAGCCCATGGATAAGGCCGGCGCTTACGGTATTCAGGGTAAAGGCGCAGTATTTGTGGAAAGAATTGACGGCGATTATGCCAATGTCGTCGGCCTGCCCTTATGCGCCGTGTATCGTCTGATGCGTAACGCGGGTATTGCCGTATGACGACAGCCGTACGCCATATGGTTTCATGCGAAAAGCCGCGCGAAAAGTTTTTGGCCGCAGGGCCTCAGGGAGTGACGGATCAGGATTTACTGGCCATTCTCCTGCGGACGGGAACAAAAGGGGAATCTGTTTTGGATGTGGCACGACATATTCTGCAGACATTGCCGGAAGAAAATGTGTATTATCTCGGCGAAACGGATGTGCATGCCTTGTGCGGCCTGCGCGGTATCGGCACGGATAAAGCCGTGACCGTATGTGCCGCCGTTGAATTGGGAAGACGGATAGCGCGGCAGCGGGTTAAAAAGAACGCTCCCGATTTCAGCAGCCCCGAAACGATTGCCTCTTATGTGATGGAAGATATGCGCTGCCTCAGACAGGAAAAATTTTCCGCTATGTACTTATCGTCAAAGAATAAACTCATTGCCATCCGTGATTTAACTGTAGGTACAATTAACGCAAGCTTTGCCAAATCAAGGGAAGTGTTCCGCTATGCGCTGGAATACAATGCGGCGGCCATTGTGCTTATGCACAATCACCCTTCGGGCGATCCCGAGCCTTCAAAGGATGATATCAGGGTTACACGCTACATTGCCGAAGCGGGGCGGATAATGGAAATACCCGTCCTGGATCACATTATCATCGGTGACGGTATATATGTCAGTCTTTGTAAGCGAGGGTATATTTAGACGGGTGTCAGGGATTTTCCCCGGCCTGCGGGATTAACGGCGATGGCCCTTTTGGCGGACTGCCGTTATAAAGGCTTTCCTTGACTGGGTAAAGTGACTTATCGTATAATAATTAGGCAGGGTTTACAGGCCTTGCCTACCGGGCCTATAGCTCAGCGGTAGAGCCACCGGCTCATAACCGGTTGGTCCTTGGTTCGAACCCAAGTAGGCCCACCAGAAAGTGCGCAAAGCTATTTCGCGATCTTGCGAAATAGCTTTTTTTGTAAAAATGCAATGAAGTGAGGAGAAATGATGAAACTATCTGAACGCCTTCGGACAATCGCTTCTCTCGTGCCGAAAGGGGCGACGGTGGCCGATATCGGTACGGATCACGCTTATCTTCCCGTCTGGCTTTGTGAAAAGGGCATTTGCCCGTTTGCCGTTGCCAGCGATGTGATGGCGGGACCGCTTGCGTCTGCGCGGACCCACGTTGCCCGGGCCGGCCTGAACGAACGGATCGATTGCCGCCTTGCCGACGGCCTGCAAGGTCTTGACGGCGGGGAAACGACGGGCGCGTTGATATGCGGTATGGGCGGTAAGCGTATAATCCATATCCTCGAATCGTCTCCTGCCGTGCGGGACAGTTTGCAGTTTATCATTTTACAGCCGCAGAGTGACAGTGCCGCGCTGCGGGAATATGTTGTCCGGCAGGGTTTTTATATAGAAGAGGAACGGCTTGTCAAGGAAGACGGACGGCTCTATCAGATTATGAAAATTTGTAAGGGGAAACGGGAAGTCCTGGAAAAGTGGCAGCTTGAAACGGGGCCGCGGAACTGGGAAAAAAAGGACCCTCTTTTAATAGAGCTGATTGAGGCCGTTATACGGAAAAAGACCGAAATCTATAAAGGTTTCATGCATAGCCGGACGGGAGAAGCGGAGCTTACGGACCGGCTGGCAAAAGAGCTTAAAGAATGGGAGGAACGAAAATGGCAGTGCACTTTAAAGAGATAATTGCGGAAATGGAACGGGTAGCACCTCTCGGCTTGAAAGAAGCGTGGGATAATCCGGGGCTTCTCGTAGGGGAACCGGACAAAGATATTGCTTCCGTCTTACTGACTCTTGATGTGACGGCGGAAAATGTCGCCTATGCTGTTGATAACGGGTTTGATGCCATTATCAGCCATCATCCCGTCATTTTTTCGGGACTTAAGGCGTTGCGGACAGATACATATGACGGCCGCATGTTCGCCTCGCTGCTTTCCCATGGACTGAGCGTTTACTGCGCCCATACCAATCTGGACAGTGCCGTTGGCGGCGTCAATGATGTCCTGGCTCATATTTTGGAACTTGAAGATGTCCGCCCTCTCGGCGCCGAGGGCACATCGGCCGCCATGGGGCGTGTAGGCGTGTTCCGCGAAGCGATGAAAGCGGCGGAGGCCTTGGTGTTTGTGAAAAATAAACTGAATCGTCCCGTTCTGGCATATGGCGGCGCCGTTACTGAAGCGGCGATCAGAAAGGTGGCCTTATGCGGCGGCGCCGGTACTTCATTCATGGCGGAGGCCGCAGCGGCCGGCGCGGATATGTTCGTTACCGGTGATATGAAATATCACGATGCGCAGGAAGCCGAAAAAGAAGGCATACTTTTAGTTGACGGCGGCCATTACGGCACGGAATTTCCCGTGGTATTTGAATTGCAGCGCATTCTCTCCGCAGCAGGCGGAGAAAAAAATTGGCATGTTGACTTTATTGTAGATTCGACGAGTAAGGACTTTATATCTTATATATAAGGAGAGCGGCATATGACAAAAGAAGAACATGTACGTCGTTTAGCGGAAGATCCTGTTTATGTTATTATGGGAGAAGAGTTTTCTCTCGGACGTAAGAACAGGGAAGTCGCAAAGGAACTGCTGGATGCAGGCGTGAAGATTATTCAATACAGGGAAAAACATAAAACATGGCGCGAAAAATATGGGGAAGCCAAAGAGATTGCGTCTATGTGCAAAGAATACGGCGCTACGTTTATTATGAATGATTCCGCCGATATTGCCGTGGCCTGCGGTGCCGACGGGATTCATGTAGGGCAGGACGATGCGCCCGTACCGCTTGTCCGCGCTCTTGCCGGCGAGGACATTTTTGTCGGACTGTCAACGAATACGATTGCCGAGATGGAAGGCGCTCTGGCCGACGGTGCCGACTATGTCGGCTTCGGTCCTATGTATCCGACCGCATCCAAAGCGGATGCCGGTAAGGTCGTAAGCCCGGAGGAAAAAGCGTTTGCCCTTCATTTTGCCTTGCCCGTTGTTACGATCGGCGGCATTGGCAGAGATAATATAGGCGAGCTCTATAAAGAAGGATTTCGCTCTTTTGCCATGATCAGCGCTGTCGTTTCGCAGCCCGATATAGCCGCGGCAGTGGCGGAGCTTCGCCGCGCCTGCCGCTGAAGCGCCTTGACGGGGACCGGCCTATGGCGTATGATTGTACACGATGAGTATGAAAGGTAATCGCCAGTACGGCAGTATTGGAGGAAAGTCCGAGCTCCGCAGGGCAGGATGCCGGATAACGTCCGGCGAAGGCGACTTCAGGGACAGTGCCACAGAAATGTGTACCGCCACGCAAGTGGTAAGGGTGGAACGGTGCGGTAAGAGCGCACCAGCGATAAGGTAACTTATCGGCTAGGTAAACCCCATCCGGAGCAAGACCGAATAGAGAAGGGATGAAGCGGCCCGCTGATCTTCCGGGTTGTGTCGCTCGAACAGGCCGGTAACGGCCTGTCTAGATAGATGATTACCGCTGCGCAGGCAGAACAAAACTCGGCTTAATGATTACTCATCCTTTGTAAAAAGAAACGGTAAGAGGGATGCCTCCTACCGTTTTTTAGTATGGTTATCTCTGCAGTTCTTTCCTGACCGTATCGACGGCAATGCCGAGCGCTCTTAACTGTGACGTCTTTTTGTACTGGTGCTGTTTCATGCGGAAGAGGATATCCGTCAAGGCCGATACGGCTTTAACGATATGCGGCCCTTTGTTGAGCATGACACATTCGGCCCGGGCGCTCATGGCGGCATCCGTAATTTCGGCCCGTGTCGGCATGCCCGTTTTTACCATCGTTTCCAATACCTGTGTAGCCCAAATTACCGGGATATGGGCGGCTTCACAGATCCAGAGGATTTCCTCCTGCAGTTCTGAAAGTCTGTGGTACCCCGCTTCAACAGCTAAATCGCCGCGGGCAATCATAACTCCGAAAGGCTGTTTGGACGCAGCCTGCATTATAATTTCCGGCAGGTTTTTCGCACTGTCTTTCGTTTCAACTTTACCGATAATGGCAAGAGAAGAGGCTTTTTTGCCGAGCCGCTTTTGCAGCTCGTATTGCAGCAGCTTGATGTCATCCGCGTTGCGAACAAAAGAATAGCCGACAGAATCGGCATATTTGATTATAAAATCCAGATCGGACAGGTCTTTGTCCGTAAGCGGCGTTATATCCAAGTACGTATTGGGGAAGTTAAGGCTCTTATTATTCTTTATGCGGAACCCTTTTTCTTTTGTTGCCGTAACCGTCAGATAGGCGCCTTGTTCCGTAAGCTTCGAGACGATAGCTGAAACTTTGCCGTCATCGATGAGGACGGGATCTCCTTTTTTCAAAGAGGAGAAGACGACGGGAATACTGCAGGTGAGGACCGGATTTCCTTTTATATCTGCAGGATAGTCGCTGATGTTGTTTTTGGCGAGAAAAAACGTGTTCCCGTTCATCAGCCTGTCCGTATCGCCTGTGAAAAGAACCTGTGAGATACGAATTTTGGGCCCTGCCAAATCCATATAAACACGGCAATTTCGGTTAGTTTCCTTTTTAGCCCGTTTCAGGTTATCGAGCATGGCGAACCAAACGACTTGATTATCATGGGCGCAATTGATACGGACCGTATCGGTTCCGTTAAGCAGCAGATCGCGGACCAGCGCATAGTCCGTTGCCGCTTCGGTAGGCAGCGTAACCATAATATGGGTGTAATGTGCCGCTTGATTGCCGAATATGAGTCCTGTGTTATGTGCTAAAAGCCGGTTGCCGTGAAAAAACCATTTTGATGTCGGATAATCTATCAGCTTATCATCTTTGCCGCACAAACGCCCTAACGTGGCCATGACGGCGTCAAGATTCGCCATTGTCCGCGCCTCACTGCGGCCCAGTGAAGACAGGCCGAAAGGCAGGAGCTGTTCTTGCAGCGGCCGCAAATCATGACAGCGAACGGCAAGATAGTAGGCCAGGTTAAGTGCGCTGAAGCGGAAGGGACGCCGCTCAATCCGAGGCAGCCATTTTGAAAATATTGCCTCGCCGTCATGCATTACTTCTTTGCGGAGAGCATAAAGCGTATCATATAAATTGTTAATTTCCTCAGGTATGCCTTTCATTGAAATTCCTCCTTTGTAAACGGGCAGTTGCGGCCAAGAGGTATTCCGGATATATGGAGTATATTCATGCGGGTATGCTATTATTATACAATATATAGTGAGTGAAATAAATAACAAATTCACGGAAAATATTTATACTATCCCGACGGCATATAATTTCTCCGGAGTATATATGTGTATGGAGTGCAGTCATAAAGACAAAGCCGGGCGGCGGCGTATCGTGTTTCGGCGAAGTGTCCGGAGAGAAAACAGCATAAATCCGCGGTTTTAAGGCGGCCTTCTCTTTACTTTTGAAGAGGGGCATGCTATTATGCTTCTAGCAGTATCTTGCTGTAGGATAGTGTGCGCGGAGCACTGAAAAACACAGTAATATCGTAAAGCGAGGGAATCAAGTTGGCATTGATCGTTAAGAAGTTCGGCGGCAGTTCTGTCGCTACGCCCGATAAAATGCGTGCTGTTGTACGGCGTGTCCTGCAGGGCATGCAGGAAGATGATAAAGTTGTTCTTGTCGTTTCCGCTATGGGCGATACGACGGATGAACTTGTATCATTGGCACGGCAAGTCACGTCCAAGCCGTACGGACGGGAAATGGACATGCTGCTTTCGACGGGTGAACAGATTTCCATTGCCCTGATGGCAATGGCCTTTAAAGAAGCCGGCCACAAAGCCGTGTCCTTTACAGGAGCTCAGGCCGGTATTGTTACGAGTAATGCCTTTAATAAGGGCCGCATTTTGGAAATTAATGCGGATCGCGTTACAGAAGCACTGGATGAAGGAAATATTGTCATTGTGGCAGGCTTCCAGGGGATGACCGATGACGGGGACATAACGACTCTCGGCCGCGGCGGCTCCGATACGACAGCAGTTGCCGTCGCCGGCGCCGTCAATGCGGATGCGTGCGAAATATATACGGATGTAGACGGTATTTATACATCGGATCCCCGCGTCGTTCCGAATGCCCGCAAGATGGAAGAAATTACGTACGGTGAAATGCTGGAAATGGCGAAGCTCGGCGCCGGCGTCATGCAGCCGCGTGCCGTTGAAATGGGCAGCCGGTTTAATGTGCCTATTCACGTACGCTCGACTTTTTCCGAAGCGGCCGGTACGATGATACAGGAGGATTATTCCATGGAAGTTAAGCAGTATTTGATCCGCGGTGTGGCGGAAGATAAAAATGTGGCCAAGGTGACGATTTTGGGCGTTCCCAATAAACCGGGACATGCGTATCGTATTTTCTCCGGACTGGCGGATCGCAATATTGACGTTGATATGATCGTGCAGAGTGTCCGTTATGCCAATGAAGGCGTGACGGATATTACCTTTACCGTCAGTCGTGACGATGCTGCGCTCGTACGGGATGTCCTTACCGCTATGCAGGGCGATATGAATATTGAAGACGTGCTTATCGACCAGAATATGGGGAAAGTTTCCGTTGTCGGTGCGGGTATGGCCGGTCATCCCGGTATTGCGGCCAGCATGTTCGGCCTCATGGCGGATAACGGCATTAATATTGAAATCATTTCCACGTCCGAAATCAGCATTACCTGCCTTATTGCGGAAGAGCATGTTGATAACGCCGTCCGTTCCATTCATGATCATTTCTTTGATGAAGGATAGGAGTTTTCATGTCTGTACTCGATAATTTTACGGAGGAAATATTACAAAGTGAATTGCCGAAGACGGTTCTTCTTGACAAGATGATCCGCGGTTTGGATACGGAAAAACCGCCCCGTTTTGAGGTGCCGGCGAAAAAGTTTACCTTTGAATCCAATTTGCACGGATTTCTGTACGATTATCAGGCAAAGACGGTAACTGTGTCTTACAGGGTGACTCAAAATATGTATCCCGATATGACAGTATCGTTCAGGACCTTCCGTGTCCTTTTGGAGGGGCTGGCCGTGTGTATTCGCATGCAGAAATGGTAAATACAAGGTGATGACCTGTAACTGATGTTGCAGGTTGTTTTTGTATGGAGGAATATATGCTTGCAGGTATTGATATTGTTCAAATCAGCCGTATGGTTGAAGTTGTGGAGAAATCCGACGAACGGCTGGAGCGCCTTTTTTCACCTCGGGAAATTGCCTACTGCCGCAGCAAGGGAAGGAGCGCGGCGGCGTCTTTCGCCGGACATTACGCGGCTAAAGAGGCTTTTTTTAAAGCACTGGGGCAGGGCTTCCGCAAGGGAGCCTGGCGAGATGTGGAAGTATGCCATGATCAGTGGGGGGCGCCTTTTTTTAAGCTTTACGGGTATTATGCAAGTGAGGCGAAGGACCGGTCGCCCCGGCCGCCGGCGCTGTCAATTTCTCATGACGGAGATTATGCTGTGGCTCAAGTGATTTGGGAAAGTTAGGAGGAACGCATGTATACCTTGAAAAGTGCCGCTCAAATGCGACAAACAGACAACACGGCCATGTACGGAAAATACAGTATAGCGCCTGCCGTGCTCATGGAAAATGCGGGCCGGGCGGTGGCTGAAAGAGGCAGGGCTTATGTCGGCGGCTGGGACGGTAAAGACGTACTCATCCTTTGCGGCAAAGGAAATAACGGCGGCGACGGTTTTGTTATAGCCCGGCACATCCTGGCGGCCGGCGGCCGCGTTTATGTATATTCTTTCGGTACGACGGCCGAGTATAGTGAAGAAAGCAAGGCTCATTTACATACGCTGCGTATGATGTGTGATAATCGTACTTGTACCTTGACGATGTATGAAGGCGAAAAAAATGACCGTCTTTTATATAAGCGCCTTGCTGCCTGCGATGTCCTTATTGACGCTCTGCTGGGCACCGGCTTCAGCGGTTCCCTGCGTGAGCCGCTGGCCCGCGTTGTCGCGGCTGTTAACGAACGGGCCGCTGCGGGCGGGTGTGCGGTTATAGCCGTCGACATGCCGACCGGTGTTAATACTGATACCGGGGCGGTAAGCGATGATATAAAAAATGATACGTCATCGCCGCTCATGGCGGACCTTACCGTTACCTTCGGTTCCTATAAGCGGGGACAGTTTATTTATCCGGGGAAAGCGTGCATAGGCAAGCTTGAGCTGGATTCTATAGGATTACCGCCGGCCCTGTTGACGGAAAATGCGGAGGATAATGTATACCTTTTATGTGAGGCGGATATAACGGAGATCGTAACGCCGAGACGCGCTGACAGCCATAAAGGCACACATGGGACGATCGGTATTGTCACGGGCTGCGGCGATATGGTCGGTGCGGCCCTCATGACCGCACACGGAGCTGTGCGCAGCGGTGCGGGCAAAGTGTTTTTACGCGTTCCCGGGGCTGCCGCGCCGTACTGTATCGGCAAAGAACCGGAAATTATGGTCCGCCCCGTAGGCGGGCGGGACAGACTGCATTTTTGCCGAGACGATGCGGCTGAAGTTATTGCCGAAAGTAAGGACTGGTCAGTGTTGGTCATGGGGCCGGGAATGGGGAAGGATAAAGAGCTGCCGGATTTTATAGATGCCGTTGCCGCAGAGACGACCTGTCCGCTTGTTCTTGATGCGGACGCGCTTAACGCTCTTCGGGGGAAAGAGGCGGATTTCTTTGCCCGTCATGGCGGACGGACTGTTATTACACCGCATCTGCTTGAATTTTCCCGTCTCAGCGGTCTTGCCACGGCCGAGATCAAAACGGATTTAATCGCTGCGGTGATGAAGTTTGTTCGCGATTACGCCGTGACGGTTGTTTTAAAAGGAGCGCCTTCTCTCATCGCCTCCGCTAAAACCGGCAATATCTATGTCAACGAAACGGGTAATGCCGGAATGGCGGCAGGCGGTATGGGCGATGTATTGAGCGGTATTATTGCCGCCATGATTGCTCATGACGGTATCGGCAGCATCGCGGCGGCAGCCTGTGCGGCCGTTTATTTGCATGGCGCCGCAGGCGATTATTGTGCAGGCCGTATCGGCCCTTACGGTTTTACGCCCGATGAGGTTGCCGATGCCGTGCCTGAAGTGCTGGCGCTGTGGGACAAAAGACGGCCGCTTATCCTTTTGGAAAAACCGTATATTATGTGATATAAAAGAAAATGTGCTTAAAAATACAGGAAACGACATTCTTCATGTTTTACTCATGACAAAGCAATGTGCTATAATGAAAAAACATTGTTTGGAGAAGGAGAGTGAAGGCATGAAAAAACTGTGGATCCTTCCGTTGTTGCTGCTTTGTCTTTTTCCTGTATTTCAAAGCCGGGCCGCGACGAAAGCTGAAATAAGTGCCGTCCGTATTGCGACACGAAATGACGCAGCTACACCTTTTGTACGAACTGTACTGGATGTAAATAAAAAAGTAACACCTGAAGTACTGATTGATAAAAACGGTAAATATGTTACTGTATCTTTGCCCGATACGACAGTGGCCGCCAATTTACAAACTAAGTATGAAGCCGATCCGAACGTCATTTCCGAAGTCAGTCTGATTAAAAGACTGACTGATACGGAGGTTGTTTTTAAGGTACCCCGCACGGTTACGGCAAACGATGTCAATGTCTTTACACTCGGTTCGAATGGAACTGTTGCCGGCCGTGTGGTCGTTGATATTAATGATAAATCCGGCCAGGTCAGGCAGTGGCATAAGTGGAAGCACCTGAATGTAGGCGACAAGGGAATCGGCAAGACGGAACCCGTATCTAAACCGCAGACGCCCGATCCCGTTTACAGACGGCCCCTTACCAGGGGATTGAAAGGCAAGGTTATTTGTATTGATCCGGGGCACGGAGGGACCGATTCCGGTGCTGTCGGAGCATTTTCCCAGGAAAAGAACATTACCTTTGCGATTGCCGGGAAAGTGCAGTCTCTCCTGTCGGCACAAGGCGCGACGGCAGTGATGACGCGCACGTCCGATGTTGACGTATACGGCCCGCATGCCGGCGCCGTGGAAGAACTTCAGGCCCGTTGCAATGTCGGTAATATTGCTGCCGCCGATGTGTTCGTATCCATTCATATCGACTCCAGCAACAGCGCTCAGGCCGGCGGCGTCACAGCTTATTATGCGGGCGGTTCTGCGGAAGGACAGCGGTTAGCCGCATCCCTGCATGCCGAAAACATGAAGGTTACAAATTTTGATGACCGCGGTGTGCGGACGGCTAATTTCTATGTTTTGAATCATACGACTATGCCGGCGGCACTTTTGGAACTGGGCTTTATCTCCAATCCTGCAGAAGAAGAAATATTAAATACGGACAGTCAGCAGCAAAAGTTTGCTGAAAGTATTGTTGCGGGGTTACGTAAATATTTCAGGTGAAGTGAATAAACGGGGCGCGCTTTGTCTGTTTTCGTTGACAAGGAGCGCCTCATCGTGTAAAATACAATAGTCATAGCATACAGAGTGGCTGTGCATAAGCCGCATGAAGAGGTATACAAGTCCGCAAGGCGCCGTATTCAGCGAGTATAGTAATGAGGAGGTGTCACCGTGTACGCTATTATTAAAACCGGCGGCAAACAGTATCGGGTCCGTGAAGGCGCGACGATTTTCGTTGAAAAACTGGAAAGTGAAGTTGATGCTGCCGTTGTATTTGATGAAGTTCTGGCGGTCGGCAGCGAAGGGAACCTGAAAATCGGTACCCCCGTTGTTGAAGGGGCGAAGGTTACGGGGAAAGTAATTGCCCAGGGCAAGGAAAAGAAGATCCTTGTTTTCAAGTACAAAGCTAAATCCAATTATCGTCGTCGTCAAGGCCATCGTCAGCCGTTCACAAAAGTTGTTATCGAAAAGATTGAAGGGTAATGATACACATTGATATGAAACGGGACAAACATAAGCATTTTTGCGGTTTTACTGTATCCGGTCATGCGGGCTACAATGAAGCGGGAAATGATGTTGTCTGTTCTGCCGTGTCTGCCCTCGCACAGACCGCGTTGCTCGGTATGCTTCGTTACAGCGACGAAAATCAAGTGCTGTATGAGCAGAAAGATGGATTTCTATCCGCTTTTGCAGTGAACGGCAACGAAGCGATACGGGTCATATTAGGAACCATGGTCTTAGGTTTGGAACAAATAGCGCGGCAATATCCTGAATATGCCGAGCTTCACTTATAAGAATCGGGAGGTGAACGAAATGTTAAAATTCGATCTACAGCTCTTCGCCCATAAGAAGGGGATGGGCAGTACACGTAACGGTCGCGACAGCGAAGCTAAGCGTCTCGGCGTTAAGCTGCATGACGGCGTTGTCTGCAAGGCGGGCAATATCCTCGTTCGCCAGCGCGGCACGCACTTCCATCCCGGCACTAACGTAGGTATCGGTAAGGATGATACGTTGTTTGCCAAGGTTGCCGGTAAGGTTGCGTATGAACGTGCCGGTCGTTACAAACGTAAAGTAAGCGTATATCCTGTAGAAGCGTAAGGATAGGAAAAACCCCTGCAGACGCGCGTCTGCAGGGGTTTTTGTGTATGGTTTCATAAAGTTTTGAAACTGTATTGGCAAACGGCAGACATTGTGATATACTGAACAAAGCATAAAATTCACGCGTCAGCTTATATGGGCATTATCCAGAGGGAAGTGTACCGGCTGATAGGGGAATTTACGTTATGCAAATACGACTTGTATCTCATAAAGAGAATGAGAACGGAGGAATGATTATGGAAAAAGCGACACAAATGCCTGTGCGGCGCAACTTTATGAATGTACGGCAATTAACGGTGGCCGGTCTGCTGACGGCGGTAACCGTTTTTCTGGGACTTACCGGATACGGTTTCATCCCGCTTGGATTCATGCATGCCACTATTTTACACATACCGACGATTATTGCCGCGTTAACCGGCGGCAGACGGGTCGGCATGACGGTAGGTTTCATGTTCGGTGTTTTCTCGTTTATTCAGACCTTGCGTGCGCCTGCGGCGCTTATGCTTTTTGCCGTGCAGACGAATATTGTTTACGATGCGTTTATCTGTATCGTGCCGCGTGTCCTTTTGGGACTTGCAGCATATGAAGTATACAGCTTTCTGACCGAAAAAGGTGTTTCTTTATATGTGCGGACTGCGGTGACGGCTATAGCCGCAACTATTTTGCATACGCTTATGTTTCTCGGCTCCTATACCGCCCTTATCGGCGGAACTTATGCGGAAGCGAACGGAATTCCCTTTGCAAACGTCGTTAATATCATGATCGGTATTACTGTTGTCAACGGTATTCCTGAAGCCGTCGTTTCCGGCATCATCGTTACTCCCGTCATTACGGCGCTGCGTAAAGCGGGTATTATAATGAAGTAAAAGAAAGGCTGTCTCCGGGCAGCCTTTCTTTTAAGTATTTGCCGCAGACGGCAGAGGGAGGTTTTCCGGATGGAAGTATTCGTGAATGGGGAAAGACGCGAACTTCACGTATATGATCGCATTAATGAAGCCGATTATACGAAAAGCATCGTTTGTTCGGAAGAGCGTATCGATACGGACGAGCTGGGGCGTTTTTGTATGGAAGAAGAAGATTTTACGCGGTGGCAGCGGGATTTGGCCGTATTACAGAATTCCGAAGACATGCGTTTTTTTCTGAAGGACCGGGTAGATTATCAGGAACTGGATAATTATATTTATGAAGAAACGCGGTACATTACGAGTGCCGCCGCTGCTATTAAAGAGGAAAATATCAGTTTAAAACGATTAGAAAGAGCATTGTGTGAAAAAGACGCGGCGTGGCTGAAGGACAACGGATTCATAAAAACGGAGATATAAGGAAAAATCATAAATGTGTATAATGGGGGCTGCAGGCAAAATGAAGTAAATCTGTTATTTTGCCGCAGCCCTGCTTTTTATCATAAATACGATGACAGTAATGTTATTTTTATATGGATTCTTGCGACGTTTATGTAAAAGTGGTATGCTACATACGTGATTTTAGAGAGAGGGAGTTAGATTTGTGAAAAAAGTCTATACATGGCTGTTGGGTATTTGCCTAACCTTTTTCGTAGTATTGGCGGGAGCCTTTTCGTATTGGTATTTTGCTTCCACCAACTATCATTTAACAGGCGTTCCGGTTCTGAATTATCATCAGGTTAACAACAAATTTCATACTGTTTTGACAATGAAACCCGAAAATTTTGAAGAACAGATTCAGTATCTCAGCGAAAGCGGGTATCATTCCATCACGCTGGAGCAATTTTCGCAATACATGAGCGGTGAAGGAGACCTGCCCGATAAGCCGGTCCTCATTACATTTGACGACGGCTATGAGGATAACTATGAATATGCCTATCCTATTTTGAAGAAATATAATATGATAGCGACGTTTTTCTTAATTACCGATTTCATCGGTCGTCCCGGATATCTCGCTTGGGACCAAGTTAAAGAAATGGATGCGGCCGGTATGGAATTCGGTAGCCATACCCTCAGCCATCGGCCTCTTGACAGTTTTGATCGTGAAGGCATACGGCATGAATTAGTGGAATCCAAAAAAGCTGTTGAGTGGCGGCTGGGGAAAAAATGTGAATTTATTGCTTTCCCGGAGGGAAAGTTTACCGATACCGTTTTGGAAGAAACGGAGAATGCAGGCTATAAATACGGTTTCACTGTTGATACGGGACGTGATTTTCCGTGGGATGATCCGTATGATCTTGACCGTATCCCGCTTTTTGAAGGACCTATCAGCTTTGAACATTTTCGCTTTCGGTTAACCTTCAGCGCTTTCAGCGCTTTTTTATGGAAAAGCCATAAATTCTTTGATCATATGGAACTTACTAAACCCTTGGCCGAATGTATACCTGAACCTTAAAATCCCGCACAATCGTGCGGGATTTTTTATATGGTCGGGAGATAAAAGTGAGTTTTGTAAAAAAATTGTGCTTTTTCCACGCGGTGTAAGTGAAACGCACGAATTTGCGCGTCCCTTCGGTCCTTCAAATTCGGGACGAAAAATAATCATGCAGAGGAAGGTTGACAGATGCCGCCGCAGGAAAAACAGGTAAAAGAAGTAAACTGTTTTTCCACGCGGTGTAAGTGAAACGCACGAATTTGCGCGTCCCTTCGGTCCTTCAAATTCGGGACGAAAAATATTCATGCAGAGGAAGGCTGACAAGTGCCGCCGCAGGCAAAACAGGTAAAAGAAATAAACTGTTTTTCCTGCGGTGTAAGTGAAACGCACGAATTTGCGCGTCCCTTCGGTCCTTCAAATTCGGCGTCCTACTTATAGAAGAATTTTCCGAAGAAAGGGATTTTTTTTGCGTCTTCACGCGTTACGCCGCCCGTAAGCGTCATGATCCCCAGATAGATTGCGGAGCCGGCTGCGGTTGTCATGAGAAGGCGAATGAAAAGGCTTGCCGTTACTGTTGCCGCAGCGGCGTAAAGAAAGTACATGGTTACCCCCATGACAGCCGCCGCAAGGGTATTTCGCAAGACTACTTTAACGTCGAGGATATAGCCGGTATATTTATAGATAAAGATCAGGTTCAGGCCGGCAGCGACACCGATATCGGCCGCCGTTGCATAGGCGGCGCCGGTAATACCCAGAGCAGGACTGGCAACGAGGAACCAGTTACAGAGAACTTTGACGATACAGGCGATAATCATATTGATTACAGGGATTTTCGGCTTTTTCAGCCCTTGTAAAATAGCCGTTGTTATTTGGTGCATGCCGAGAAAACAGATAGCAACGGCAATCGCCTGTGTTGCGTCTTTGGCCGCCGGCGCGTTATAGATGAACGTAACGACCGGTTCGGCGAGAACGTAGAGCATGACACTGAAAGGAATCGTTACCAGGAGGGCGATACGCGCGGCGCCGGCAGTGCGGGCGTAAATTTCCGCTCTATCATTCAGCGTAAAGCTGTGGCTTATGGCCGGGACCAGACTCATCGCCATAGCTGCCGTAAGTATAGTCGCCAGGTTGATAAGAGGCACGGACATGCCCGTCAGATAGCCGAAGAGTTCCGTTGCTTTATGTGTTGTATAGCCTGCAACTTCAAGCCGATAAGGCACGATCATAAGGTCTAAGTTTGAAACGACGGGCAGCATGATGCTTGCCATGGAAATCGGTATGGAAAGGACAATAAGCCTTTTCAAAATATTTTTTACAGGCTCTTTTTTAAAACTTTCCGGCTGAGCGGGAAGAGACCGCTTCAATTTAATATAGAAGTATAAAAGCACCGTCCATGCCGCGGCACCGCCCATAGCGGCGCCCAGGCTGGCGCCGCCGGCCGCATAATCCAACCCGTACGGTAAAAGCAGGTAAGCGAAACCGAGCATCGTCGCGACACGGACAAGCTGTTCCACGATTTGAGAGAGCGCAGTCGGCGTCATTTGCTGCCAGCCCTGCAAATATCCTCTGTAGCCGGCTATAACGGTTGTAAAGAAGATTGCCGGCACAAGTGCGAGCAGGGAGTAATACGCCCGGCTGTCACGAATGATATGAAATTCAATGAGCAGGGACGAAGCGAAATAAACTATAATGCTCAGAAGGACGGCTGTCGTCGTCAGTAAGGATAGAGAAACGCTGAATACTCGCCCCGCATTCCTGTAGTCATTACGGGCCACTTTTTCGGCCGTTATAATAGAAATAGCGATAGGGATGCCGGCGCTGGAAATTTCCAAAGCGAGTAAGTAAACGGGAAAGGCCATCTGGTAAATACCGATACCTTCTCCTCCGAGTATACGTGACAGAATAATCCAGTTGACACTTCCGATAGCCTTGACGACGAAACCCGACAAGGTCAGGATTAATGTGCCGGAAACAAACTTGTTAGCCATAACTACCTCTCTATGCGGATATATGCCGAATAACAACTCATTTTAGCATAAATGAAAACGGCTCACAAGGAAGGTAATCATGTACTTTTGGCCGGGATTAAAGTTGGAATAGTATAAAAAAGTAATACTTAAAATAATTAGAGAAATATCCTTGACCCGTGATTAGAATATACTATAATATTAATATAATTAACTATGTGAAATTAGTATCAATATTAAAAATATGTGGCAGGGGTGGAGAAATGGCTGAATTTCAATCAAGATTTCAAGAATACAAAAAACGCGTCCCCATTGATGAAAAAAATTGTTCAGTGCGTTTTGACGTGACAAAGTGTAAAAATTGTACCCTCTGCCGCAGGGCCTGTGAAACGATGCAGACGGTACTGGACTATTATTCCCTCGAAAGTACGGGTGATATGCCCGTTTGTGTGCATTGCGGCCAGTGTGCCAACGCTTGTCCGTTCGGCGCGATTACGGAAGTAAATGATGTTGAGCGCGTTAAAGCGGCGATTGCCGATAAGGACACGGTTGTCACCTTTCAAACGGCGCCTGCCGTTCGCGTCGGGCTCGGCGAAGCTTTCGGCTTGGAAGCGGGAACCTTCGTCCAGGGGAAAATGATTGCGGCATTGCGAAAACTCGGTGCGGACTATGTGTTTGATACAAATTACGGTGCCGACCTGACCATTCAGGAAGAGGCGAGCGAGCTTTTACACCGTGTAGTGTCCGAAGACATTCCGTTACCTCAGTTTACGAGCTGTTGTCCTGCGTGGGTTGAGTTTGCGGAAACCTTTTATCCCGAATTGATCCCTCATCTCTCGACGGCCAAAAGTCCCATCAGCATAATGAGTGCCGCTGAAAAAATCTGGTTTGCCGAAGAGCAGAAAATCGCTCCTGAAAAAATAGTTAATGTTTGTGTTACGCCGTGTACGGCAAAAAAAGCGGAAATCAGAAGACCTGAGTTAAACGCGGCGGCCCGGTACTGGGACAAATCGTCTTTAATGGATACGGATATCTGCATTACAACACGGGAACTGGCCGATTGGATAAAAGAGGCGGCAATAGACTTTGATTCTCTGGAAGATGAGCGGTATGATCCCGTTTTCGGTGAAGCATCGGGCGGCGGCATTATCTTCGGCAACACCGGCGGAGTAATGGAAGCGGCTTTGCGTTCGGCGTACTATTTCCATACAGGCTCTCCGGCTCCGGCGGAATTCATTCCTTTTGAACCGATCCGCGGCCTTCAAGGTGTAAAAGAAGCCGATGTGCCTTTAGGCGATGTGACCTTGCGTATTGCGGCCATCAGCGGTTTGGGCAACGCCCGTGCGTTTATCGATAAAATAAGAAACGAAGGTACCTTCGGAAAATATGTTTTTATTGAAGTAATGGCATGTCCGGGCGGCTGTATCGGCGGCGGCGGTCAACCGAAAGTGAAAATGCCGATGGTACAGAAAACGCAACAGGCTCGTGTCAATTCGTTATATAAGCGTGATGATGAAGTCAAGCTTAAAGCGTCTTGGGAAAATCCTGAAATCCAAGTATTATATAATGAGTTTTTTGAAAAACCGCTGTCTGAAAAATCGGAGGCCTATTTGCATACGGTTTTTACAGATCATTCTGCAGATTTAGGCCCCGAAAAGCATGTTACGCCTCAGACGAACAGTATGTCTCCGAAGTATAAACCGGTTGAATAAAGATAAGAAAAGCTGTGCAGTAATACCGAACTGACCTCCAGAAAAAGTTGGACTTGGAAAATCTGACTGAAAGAGGTCAGTTTTTTGATTATTTAGGGATGAAGCAGTTTTTTGACTATTTATTGCCAATTAGTAATAGTATCCATGTAAAAGATGATATAATATATTGAAGAGGTGGAGATTTAGTAATTGAACTATAATGCTTTTAAGGAGGTATAGGATGAATCTGGATCATTTCATATATTTCATTGAAACGGTAAAGCATAATAGTTTTACAACCGCTTCTGAAAAATTGTTTATAAGCCAGTCCACAATAAGTAAAGCTATTAGATCGCTGGAAAAAGAATATGATACGAATTTGATAGACCGAACTTCTAAGCAGTTTAAACTGACTTCTGCGGGAGAGTTGTTTTATTATAGTGCCGTCAAGATTGTTTCTAATTATCAAGCGGAAAATGAATTGTTGTTGGATCTGTTGAAAAGTAAAAAAGGCACGTTGAAACTGGGAGTCCCTCCTGTAACTATTACTATTGTGTATTCCCTTTTAAATACATATAAAGCCATATATCCTGATATTAGGCTGCAGATTTTGGAAATGGGGGCAAATAAAATATATTCACTTACAAAATCCGGTGCCATTGATATAGGAATTTTAATACAGCCGTTTAAAAATCCCGATTTCCATCAAATTCCCTTTTATCATTCCGATATAGTTTGTCCTTCCAGATTAAATCATCCGCGATTGAGCGGAAAGAAAAAAGTACATTGGAGTGAGTTGTGTAATGAAAACTTATGTATATTGGATAAAAGTTTTATGCTGCATGATATCATTTTAAAAGAGTACAAAAATATGAATATAAATCCGATTATCAGTTTGGAAAGTGCTCAATGGGATTTACTGATTGAGGCGGTTTCCAATAGTGAATCAATTACATTTTTACCGAGACCGATCATAGAAATGTTTTGCCGGGACAAAATTGAGATTCATGAAATACACCAACTGAACCTTCCTTGGATCCCCACGGCCGTTTATCATAAGGGAAAGTTTTTATCGACTCCGATAAAATTATTTCTTAATATGGTAAAAAACTATAATAATGGGAATTCTCTTATTTAGTCACTCGACATCAAGCGATATTTTTGTCTTAAAGTGCAAAATAGAACTAAATAAATATTAATATCATATGAAAAAAATTCATGATTCAATTGAATTAAAACCTTTTTACATAAAGTATATGATAATGATAAAATTAATATATAAATAAAAGCGTATTAGACATAGTATATTTTTGTACGGCAGCTTGTTCTAAAAATAACGTAATCAAAAAGGAGGAAAAATGTATTATGGATTTTAATGTTATCGTTATCATTTTAAGTTTATTGGGGCTTATTGCATTTGCATACAGAGGCTTTTCGGTAATTATGATGGCCCCAATAATGGCTATTTTGGCTGCTACCCTGTCCGGATTTGATATTATGCCGTCATATACTGAACTTTTTATGGGGAAGGCTGTAACCTATATTAAATCATTTTTTCCCGTATTTATGTTGGGTGCGATTTTCGGTAAAGTAATGGAAGAGACAGGATTGGCACGTAGTATTGCCAAAGCCATTATCAGCGGTTTGGGAAAAGAGCCTCACAAAGCCATTATATCTGTAATTGTTGCGGCCTCTGTATTGACTTACGGCGGTGTGAGTCTTTTTGTCGTAGTTTTTGCGGTATACCCGTTTGCGGCCGCATTATTTAAAGAGGCCGATTATCCTAAACGGTTTATCGCTCCGATTATTGCCTTGGGCGCCTTTACTGTAACTATGGATTGCTTGCCCGGCACTCCGCAGATTCAGAACATCATTCCTACGACATACTTTGGAACTAATCTGTATGCAGCTCCTTTAGCGGGGATTATCGGTGCAGTCATTATCTATGGATGCGGTATATCTTATTTGACATATCGTTTAAAAACTGCTATCGCCAAGGGTGAAGGATATGGGGATCATAAACTCAATGAACCTGAATACAACGCGGATATGACATATGTTAATTGGAAGCTTGCCATATTACCTCTTGTGGCAGTACTTGGAATTAATTTTGCTATTACTGAGTTCGTTATGTGGAATCCTGATATTCTTGTGCCGTTCCAGCAGATGAAGGGAATCCCTTTGGTGGCCGGAAAGGTGCAGAATGTTGCCAGTATCTGGGCGCTTATTATTTCGCTGGTAATCGGTATTGTTTTGGCTTTGATTGTAGGGAAGGGCGAGATTAAAAATATAAGCGGGCTTACGAAGATTCTTAATGCAGGTGCAATCGGTTCCTTATTAGCGATTATGAATACAGCTTCAGAAGTCGGTTACGGTAACGTTATCTCTCAATTACCGGGATTTGCAGATGTGGCGCATTTTCTGATTAATATCCCATTTGGGGGAACTCCTTTAGTATCGGAAGCTGTCAGCGTTACTGTATTGGCGGGAATAACAGGATCCGCTTCCGGCGGGCTGGCCATTGCCTTGGAACTTATGTCTCAAGATTGGCTGGCATGGGCTCAATCGATCGGGATGGGGCCTGATATTCTTCATCGTGTGGCATCCATGGCATCAGGCGGTTTAGATACCTTACCTCACAACGGTGCCGTTATAACATTGCTTGCAGTTTGCGGCCTAACGCATCGTGAATCATATAAAGATATTTTTGCGATTACAACAGTGATTACAATTTTTGCAGTATTTGTAGTTGTTATTATTTATTCGATAACAGGATTACATTGATTCCTTTAGAGTATAGATTTTATGTGCTATAACAGAAAGAGGTGTTAATTATGGCTAAATTTGTAACGGCTGAAGAAGCTGTAAGTAAAATCCCCAACGGTGCGACGATTGCTACAAGCGGTTTTGTCGGGGCAATTGTACCTGAACATATTTTGAAGGAAATCCAAAATTCTTTTCTTACCAAAGGGAGACCTAATGATGTTACCGTTGTCTTTGCTGCAGGGCAGGGAGACGGTAAAGAAGGCGGACTTAACCATTTCGGTGAAGAAGGGCTGTTAAGCTGTATTATTGGAGGACATTATAATTTAAGCCCTCGTGTCGGGAAGCTGGCTATGGAAAATAAAATTGAAGCCTATAATTTCCCGCAAGGGACAATATCTCAATGGTTTAGAGATATTGCGGGAAGACGTCCCGGCACGATTACAAAGGTCGGTCTCGGGACCTTTGTCGATCCTCGTGTTGAAGGAGGGCGTTTAAACGAAAAAAGCCCTGAAGGTCGTGTAGAGGTTATCACGTTAGACGGTGAAGAGTGGCTTTGGTATAAACCTTGTAAATTGGATGTGGCGCTTATTCGAGGTACTACGGCCGATGAAGATGGGAATATCTTAATGGATGAAGAAATCGGTACCGGAGAAGCGTTAGCTATTGCTGAAGCAGTAAAAGCATGTGGCGGTATTGTTATTGTACAGGTTAAAAAGATTGCCCAACGCAATACTCTCGATCCTAAAAATGTCAGAGTTCCGGGTGTGGTCGTTGATTATGTCGTTCAGAGCCCCATTGAAGATCATCGAATGACTTGGGACTATGAGTTTAACCCTGCTTTTAACGGAGATTTACGGGTTCCCTTGAACTCGATATCCCCTTTACCGTTGAACAACAGAAAGATTATTGCCAGAAGATGTGCGATGGAATTAATTCCCGACGCGGTAGTTAATTTAGGTATCGGTATGCCTGAAGGCGTATCGGCAATTGCTGCGGAAGAAGGCATCGACAGTATGGTGTTGACTACTGAAGCCGGCACTATCGGTGGAGTGCCCGCAGGAGGGAGCAGTTTCGGTGCTGCAACCAATGCGCAGGCAATCCTTGACCAGCCGTATCAATTCGACTTTTATGACGGCGGCGGTATTGATCTGGCTATTCTTGGTTTAGCCGAAGCTGATGAAAAAGGAAATATCAATGTAAGTAAATTTAACGGTCGCGTTGCCGGCTGCGGAGGGTTCATCAATATTACGCAGAATGCGAAGAAGCTTATTTATTGCGGCACTTTTACGGCCGGCGGCTTGAAAGAAGAAGTTGCAGACGGTAAACTTGTCATTTCCGTTGAAGGAAAAAATAAGAAATTCTTGGCACATGTAGAACAGGTTACTTTCTCCGGAGAGTATGCGAATTCAATCGGACAACCGGTATTGTATATTACAGAACGTGCGGTATTTAAATTGACGCCCGAAGGCCTTGAATTAATAGAAGTCGCCCCCGGCATTGATATAGACAAAGATATACTTGCATACATGGACTTTAAACCGATTGTTAAAGATGTCAAATTGATGGATGCAAGGATTTTTGAAGATAAACCTATGGGCTTAACTGTATAGAAAGAAGGGATACTATGGCTCAAAATATTGCTTACAAAGATATTAAGATCGGTGATAAGGCATCTGTTTCCAAAACCGTTTCCGAGCATGATGTATATGCCTATGCCGGCGTTACCGGCGACTTTAATCCTGTTCATGTTAATGCGGAATTTGCTAAAACATCCATGTTTAAGCAACGTATTGCACACGGTATGATTTCCGCAGGTTTGATTTCTGCAGTGTTGGGTACCGAGTTGCCAGGCATTAATACGATTTATATGGGGCAGGATTTAAAGTTTTTGGCACCTGTTTTTTACAATGACACACTTACGGCCGAAGTAGAATGCATTGAAAAGAATGATGAAAAGCACCGTCTCGTTTTTAGGACTACCGTTACGAATCAAGACGGAAAAACTGTTACTGACGGTAAAGCGATGGTTACGAAAAAATAGATTGTAGAAGGAATTTCTAAGGATAATCAGACGCTAATTACTATTTATTGAATACTATCTCTTCCGAAATAGCATCGGCAACATGTGTTACGATGCTATTTTCCTATTGCCGAACAGGCATGACGCCCTTTCCATTTTGTAAAGAAGAAAGAGAACTTCCATATAAAAAGCGCAGCAACAATAGTGCTGCTGCGCTTAACGCTAATTTTACGTGGTACTGTAAAGAAGCGGATTTTTGTTACGATCTTTCGCCCTTAATATTCTTGAAAAAAGATAGGGGTAAAAGATTATTAAAATTTTTCTCCTTTAGCATCTTTCTTTAACCATTCAATTAAAATTTCTTCTCTCTTCTTTTTTATTTCGTTCAATTCAGATTCGGTCCAATCGTAAAGCCCTGTACCGGTTTTTGCTCCCAAATTTCCCTGATCCACACATTTTTTCATTATAGGTGAGGCTGTTTTGTCATCAGATAAATCAGCATTTAAATAAGCTGAAGTATTATAAAATATGTCAAGACCTCCCAAATCAGCCGTTTCCAAAGGGCCGGTTACAGCAAGTCTACGGCCGATACTGTATTTGCAGACAGTATCAACCACTTCAGCAGTACAAATGCCGTCTTGTACACAATGAAGCGCTTCCCGCAGTAAGGCAAATTGTAAACGGTTACCGACGAAACCGGGCGCTTCTTTTAATAAAGCCACCGGTTTTTTGCCGATTTTTTCCATTAATTTCCATGTAATATCTACTGTTTCCTTGGCTGTTTTTTCGCCGGGAACAACTTCAACGAGCGGAATTAAGTGAGGCGGATTCCAGAAATGGGCGACTACGAACCGCTCGGGATACTTTAACACGGAGGCGACCTCTGTAGGGCTGAGTCCAGAGGAGTCCGTTGCAAATATTATGTTTTGGTCTAAATATTCTTCCATTTCTTTATATACCGCTTGTTTTATGGAAACTTCTTCGGCGACGGATTCAATCACAAAATCAGCGTCTTTAGCCGCCGCTTTTAAGGTTGTTACCCCATTAATGCGTTCTAATAATTCAGCGGCTTCATCTTTAGTGAGAAGGGCATTCTCGATCATTACGTTTAGCGTGAACTTTATGTTTTTCATTGCGCGTTCGATACTCGCGTCTTTTCGACCGAACATGTTCACATTATATCCGCTTTTTGCAAATGAGATGGCTGTACCGAAGCCCATGGTTCCGCAACCTAAATTACATATTGTTTTGATTTCGGACAGTTGTTTCATATTAACACCTCGCTTATACTATGTCTGTAAATAAAAATTTTTGCCGTACTGTGCAGCATTAAAGATATTTATCCGGATAACAAACTGCTGGTTATGAATATATATTATTTTTCACCGCCCTTTCTGCCGGCAACGTTAAAATCAAGGCCGCATGACCATGTGAAGCTCGGTATGATCGGGAGATATGACGTATTGTCAGATCTTCTTTGCTGAAAAATAATTTAAACAGTAAAAGGAATAAACGTTAACCCGAGAATCATTATAATACCGAGAACTATGAAAGCCACAAAGCTATAGCCCACGAAGTCTTTAAACTCTAAACCGCAGACTGCCATAAAAGGTACTGCAAAGAAAGGTTGAACCAGAGCTGTTAAGTCACCGCCAAACATATAGGCGATTATAGTTTTAGCATCGGCAACGCCTAAGGCTTGACCGGCAGGAATAAGGAAGGGCGCTTCAATAACCCACTTGCTGCCGCCGGAAGGGATAAAATAGCTGATAAAACCGGTCAAGATTGCCGTTATTGCCGGAAAAGTCGTTTCCGTACTGAACGCAATGACCCACGATGAAATAGTATCAACCAGGCCTGTATATTTCATGATACCATAAATACCTGCGTAAAAGGGAAATTGTAAAATCACACCCCAAGCTGCAGGTGTGGAGGCCTTAACCGCTTTTAACATAGCGACAGGAGTCTTGTAGAGAAATATAATTAACGTAAGGAATATAAAATTTAGTACATTAATATCTAATGATTTACCCAAAATGAAAAAATGATAAACTAAATAGACAATAAACATCAGGCCTACAAGGTAGGAGCACCATGGAGTATATGTTACAAAATCGCTGGGAGTTTTTATTTGAGGTGCAGTTTCCTGTTGCGGTGTTTCTTTAACTACCAAGTCAGGATTCCATTCTTCAATAGATTGCATTTTACCGGGATCTTTGGGTGGTAATATGAAACCGAATAATATGAGAATAGCAATAACGGATATTCCTGTTAAAATTAAATTATAAGGATGAAATATGGTCTGAGATATAGGAATTACTCCGATCTCTTTTACCATAAAGTGATCCGCAGTGGCTACGAGCAAAGGAGCGGAGCCGGAAAGTCCCATATGCCAAATGTAAAATGGAGTCCATGAAGCGCCGCATAAATATCTGTAGTCAATCTTTATATTTTTTTTCAGTGCCTGTGTAGCAAGATTTTTGCAGATAAGCGCTGCGAATACTAGGCCGAAGCCCCAATTTAGATAAAACCCTATTGCAGAGAGTATGACGGCATAAATGTATACACCCGTAGCAGAATTCGGTTTACTGCATACCGACGTTATAAGCCGTGTGCATACCGGCGTAGTGGCCAATGCATAACCGGTAATTACAATCAAGGACATTTGCATAGCAAAAGCCAATAACGTCCAAAAGCCTTTTCCCCAGGAAACTACTATATCCAACGGGGTGGTAGGCGTTAGAAAAAAAGCCATTATAAAAGCGATAAGTGTCAGTACTAATGCAATTACATAAGAATCCGGTACCCACTTTTGGGCAAAGTCAGTAAAATAATCAGTAAACTGACGTGTTGTTGTCATGTCTTTCATAATAAATCGCTCCTTTCTATAAAATATCAAACAAGACTATAATAGTAGTTAATAGTAGTTTAAACCTGCTTTTCAATTTTAGCAAGATATAATAAATTATAGAATCTGTCTAATAGGTCGCGATAAATGAAGGCACAAAAGAGGTGTACGGATAAAAATATATATTTTTGAATTTTAATATGACATGGAATCTTTGTTAATACATTATGTATCGCTTGATACAGTGTAATTTAATCTAAATGTTTAAACAGTGTAAGGAGATGAATATATGGAGACAGAGAATAAAACGAACTTAAAAGAGCCGGAACTTCTTGAATATCATGGAGCGGACAGTATTGCAAATTTGGAACCTCCTGACAAAGAACCGCCTTCAAACAATCGAGAAAATAAATTATTTCTTGCTTTTAATATAACGGTTGCAATTATCGGTGTTATATTATTGTATTCAGCATGGGGTAATCATCGCTTGGGGGCAGCTGTTATATTAGCATTGATTCCGGCAAATATAGCTAGAAGGAAGGGCTATTCATATAAGTTTTGGTATTTATACGGTTTGTTATTGTGGATTTTTGCCGTTATTCATATAATTATACTAAAAAGCAAACCTTCCAATCTAAAATAACGGCGAAAGTGCAATCAATACGGAGCTTATTATTAAATCTTTTTAAAAACCTCTTATTGTTCCATTTGGAACGTGGTATACTATACATAACAGATTTTAACCTCTAAAAGCGGAGGGATGAATCCGATTTGGCTGTATTGTAAAGGAGGGCATTAAAATGGCTTATAACAACATTAAGTTTGAAGTACAGGACGGAATCGGTATATTGACGATTGATCGGCCGAAAGCGTTAAACGCGTTGAATTCCGAAACGTTATTGGAATTGAATGATGTCGTTGGCAAAATCGAAACGGATAAAGACGTAAAAGTTGTCGTTATCACAGGCGGCGGCGACAAATCCTTTGTTGCGGGGGCGGACATAAAAGAAATGTCTACAAAGAACGCGGTAGACGGCCGCAACTTCGGCAAGATCGGACAGGACGTGTTTACGCGTATTGAAAATCTGCCGCAGCCTGTAATTGCGGCGGTCAACGGATTTGCTCTGGGAGGCGGGTGCGAACTGGCATGTGCCTGCGACTTCCGGTATGCCTCTGAAAACGCGCTGTTCGGCCAGCCGGAAGTGGGGCTGGGGATTACGCCGGGCTTCGGCGGGACCCAGCGGCTGCCCCGCGTCGTAGGGCGGGGATACGGCAAAGAACTGATTTACACGGCCGCCAATATCAAGGCGGACGAAGCGTTCCGTATCGGGTTGGTAAATAAAGTGGTCCCGCAGGAAGAATTAATGGCAACGGTGATGAAAGTTGCCAAGAAGATAGCCGGCAATGCGCCGATTGCCGTACAGCTCTCCAAAGCGGCTATTAATCGGGGTATGCAGTGCGACGTTATTACGGGTATTGCATACGAAGACGAAGTATTCGGCCTTTGCTTCTCCACGGAAGACCAGACGGAAGGAATGGCGGCGTTTCTGGAAAAGAGGAAAGAAAAGAACTTCCAAGGTAAATAATAAATTTTTTATAGAAGAAGGTTACACGAAAAATGATCTGCACCCAATTTATTAGACAGATATAATTAAGCAATTTGTTGAGAATGAGTTCGGTATTCTACCGGACTCATTCCTTTTAATTTGAGCTTAATACGCTCTGTATTGTAGTAATCTATATATTCCTCTAGTCTAACAAGAAAATCTTCATATGAATTGAACTTTTGCAAATAAAATAACTCAGATTTTAATAACCCGAAAAAATTCTCCATCACGCTATTATCTAAGCAATTTCCTTTACGGGACATACTTTGAACAATACCGTGATTTTTTAAGGCTTCCTGATAAAATGCATGCCGGTATTGCCATCCCTGATCGGAATGTAGAATACAGCCATGACTATGGGGACGTACCTTAAAAGCCCTTTCTAGCATGTCCAGAACTTGCTTTAATACCGGCTTTTCAGAAATTGCGTAGGCTATAATTTCTCCATTGTACATATCCAGTACGGGTGACAAATACACTTTTTTTCCGAATAAATGGAATTCAGTTATGTCGGTTGCCCATTTTTGATCCGGCTTAGTTGCCGCAAAGTTTCTATTAATTACATTAGGCACAGACTTACCTACGGGCCCACGATAAGACCGATACTTCTTTAAACGCACTCGACAAGTTAATCCTTCTTCTTTCATAAGTCGCATTACAACCTTGTGATTAACGTGCAACCCGGATTTATGCAACTCAAGTGTTAAGCGGCGATACCCATAGCATCCTTTATGGGTAGCTACGAGAGTACGAATTGTGTCCCTTATATCCGCATATTTATCCCCTCGTCTTAGACCGGCCAGCCGAGCGTAATAGGAGCTGCGGCTAATTGGGAAGTAGGAAAGCATAAATCGCAGGGGATATTTGCTTCTTACTCTTTCTATTGCGAGTGTTTGGGCTTTTTTTTTGAGGCTCTATTGGATTTGGCAATCTCACGCATTTCCTTTATAAAATCATCATAGAAGGAAATTTCATACTTTAGCCTGGCATTTTCAGCCTCAAGTTCTCTGATTCTTTCTTTATCCGATCGCGATGATTCATTTTGTTGAATTTTGACAGTTTTTTTAGGTTTCATAGGCGGCCTTCCTTTGGATTTGGGCTCCAACCCGTCTATCCCTTCTTCTAAATAGCGCTTTTGCCAAGCAGCGATAAGGGATGGATTATCCAGATTAAATAAGATAGCTGTTTCACTAAAGGATAACTTATTTTCCCACCTGGTTTCAATAACATGAGCCTTAAATCGTGCTGAAAAGGGTTTATGCGTCATTTTCTTGTCTAGAGAAATCCCCTGCTTACCTAAGAACACCCATCTCTTTATAGTGCTTTTGGAAATTGATAATTTCTGAGCTATAGAGCGGTATCCCCATCCTTGCTCATGTAATAAAATCGCTTGCCTTTTTATTGCTTTGGAATACTTGGACATAAAAACTGCACCTCCAAAAATTGTGTCCAACTTTTGGGGTGCAGTGCAAAAACGTGTAGCCTTTTTTATAGACTACTGTTCGAAGATCATAAAGTTGTAGTGCCGTGCTTTTAAAATTAAGATATTCTATGATATGAGATGTAAATACGCTTTAGCAGTGCAATATTTAGATATCAAAAACTGCTTGGGTCATGAATGATAAGCGGCGTTTAGTACGTACTGAATGGAACTTAAACTGCAAACATCAAACAGTAGGCGCCTGGGTACAGAAGGACGGCAGCGTTATGAAATTGGAAGAATGATACGTGAAGTCTGAAAAGGGGAAGATATAGAAAGCTGATTTATAGAGAGTCCGGAACATATTTCTCTTTTCCTTGTGACATTACGCAAAATGGCAATATCATTTATGAGATATTTGGAAAGGGCCATGAAGTATAATAAAACTTGAATATGAATTAAAAGTTCAAAAAATAACAACAATAATACAGTATATTTAGAAAATAAATATTACAGAAATGAATTTTAGTAGTGAGGACCATGGAAAAAATGCATGATACAGTAGAAGTAAAACATGAAAATAGTATTGATTAATAATGTGAAAAGTTATACAATTTATATAAAGGGAAAAAGGGGTAAATATTTCTTTTCCTCATGATTGAAGTTTGTATGTGATTACATGGCGTAGCTGTTCATGCCGTGTATCGCTTTATTTATTAAATTAAAGGAGTGTGGCAAAACATGGATTACAACATGACTGAAGACCAACAGATGTTCGTGAAACTGGCTAAGGATTTTGGTGAAAAACGCTTATTGCCGACCGTAACGGAACGTGACCACAAACATGAATACGACGAAGCTATCGTAGCCGAAATGCTTGAAATGGGTCTGGCGGGAACGTATTTCCCCGAAGAATACGGCGGTGCGGGGGCCGACATACTGAGCTATATCATGACGGTTGAAGAATTGGCAAAATATGATGCCGGCGTATCCATCACGCTGTCCGCCGATGTTTCTCTCTGTGCCAACCCGATTTATGAATACGGCACGGATGCTCAGAAAGAGAAATATTTGAAACCCCTCTGCGAAGGCACGATGTTGGGCGCATTTGCCCTGACCGAACCTAATGCCGGGACGGATGCGGCAGGACAGCAAACCGTCGCGACTAAAGAAGGGGATCATTATATTCTGAACGGTTCTAAAATCTTCATTACCAACGGCGGTGCGGCTGATGTCTATATTGTTTTCGCGATGACCGATAAGTCTCAGGGCACAAAGGGGATCAGCGCATTCATCCTTGAAAAGGGCATGGAAGGCTTTACATTCGGTAAAAAAGAAGATAAAATGGGCATAAATACTTCCCAGACGATGGAATTGGTATTCCAGAACGTTAAAGTTCCGGCGGAAAACCTCCTCGGACAGGAAGGTAAGGGCTTTAAAATTGCAATGATGACGTTGGACGGCGGCCGTATCGGTGTTGCCGCTCAGGCTCTCGGCATTGCCGAAGCGGCTTTGGCGGATGCTATTGAATACTCGAAACAGCGCGCTCAGTTCGGCAAACCTATCTGCAAATTCCAGTCTATTTCCTTCATGCTTGCCGACATGGCAACGAAGATCGAAGCGGCTCGTCACCTCGTATACAAAGCGGCTATGAAGAAACAGGAAGGCAAGCCCTATTCTGTTGATGCTGCTATGGCTAAGATGTTTGCTTCCGATATTGCTATGGAAGTTACGACGATGGCGGTTCAGATTTTCGGCGGCTACGGTTACAGCGAAGAATATCCTGTTGCACGTCATATGCGTGACGCCAAGATCACTCAGATTTACGAAGGTACTAATGAAGTACAGCGCATGGTTGTGTCCGGCGCAATCTTACGGTAAATTTGTTTATGACACGGGTCCGGCCTATTTATGCCGGGCCCGTGTGATATAAATACACTACTTTAGGAGGTAGACTTAATATGGAAATATTGGTATGTGTCAAACAGGTTCCGGACACGGCGGAAGTTAAGATTGATCCCGAAAAACATACGGTCATTCGCGCCGGCGTTCCTAATATATTCAATCCGTTTGACCAGAACGCGCTTGAAGCGGCACTTCAGTTGAAAGACAACCAGGGAGCACGTGTAACATTGCTTTCCATGGGCCCCCCGCAGGCTGATGAAGTTTTGCGTGAAGGGCTGGCTATGGGCGCCGATGATGCGTATCTCCTTACAGATAGAAAGGTCGGCGGTTCCGATACGTTGGCGACAGGTTATTGTTTGGCACAGGCTGTAAAGAAAGTGGCGGAATTACAAGGTGTTGATAAATTCGATCTCATACTTTGCGGTAAACAGGCTATTGACGGCGACACGGCGCAGGTCGGCCCGCAGATCGCTGCAGAACTCGGCATTCCGCAGATTACATACGCCGCTGAAATTACGGTTGAAGGTGAAACCGTTCGTGTAAAACAGCAAAATGAAGAAGGCTATATTGTTACGGAAGCTAATTTCCCCGTATTGATCACGGCCGTCAAAGAATTGAACGAACCCCGTTTCCCGACCATTCGCGGTACCATGAAAGCTAAACGCCGTGAAATTCCGCATCTGTCTGCAGACGATATTAAAGTTGACGAAACCAAGATCGGTTTGAAAGGTTCGCCGACGATGGTTCGTAAAATTTTCACTCCGCCTCAGAGAACGCAGGGTCTTGTTATCAAAGAAGAAGATCCGAACGCAGCAGTTGCAATTTTGATGGAAAAATTAACTGCACAGAAGATTATATAACCAAGGAGGAACGTGAAAATGGATTTGGCAGAATACAAAGGCGTATATGTCATCGCTGAAGAATTTGAAGGCAAATTACGTAACGTATCTTTAGAACTGTTGGGCCAGGGCAAGCAGCTGGCTGACGGTATCGGTGACGAGATCGGCGCCGTCCTTATCGGCCACAACGTTAAACCGTTGGCTCAGGAACTCATTGCACACGGCGCACGTAAAGTATATGTTTATGATGATCCGAAATTTGAACATTATAATACAACGGCTTTTACAAAAGCATTGGTACATTTTTTCAATGAAGTTAAACCGAACGTGTATCTTGTGGGCGCAACGAATATCGGCCGTGACCTCGGCCCGCGCGTTGCCAACTCATTACAGACGGGGCTGACTGCGGACTGCACGAATCTCTTTGTTGATGACGACGGCAAGACGATCGTTTGGACACGTCCCGCATTGGGCGGCAATATTATGGCTGAAATCGTATGCCGCAACAACCGTCCGCAAATGGGTACCGTCCGTCCGAACGTATTTAAGAAACCGGAAGCCGATGCAAATGCAAAGGGTGAAGTTATCGACATGCATGTCGACCTTACGGAAGCAGACTTCCTCACGAAATTTGTCGAACTTATCAAGCTCGGCGGCGGCGGTGTCAAGATTGAAGAAGCTGACGTTATCGTTTCCGGCGGCCGCGGCATGAACAGCGCCGATCCGTTTAACGGTATGTTAAAAGAACTGGCTGACGTTCTCGGCGGTGCGGTGGGTGCTTCTCGTGCGGCTGTTGATGCCGGCTGGATTGATGCTCTCCATCAAGTGGGCCAGACCGGTAAAACGGTAGGCCCGAAGATTTACATTGCCTGCGGCATTTCCGGCGCTATTCAGCATTTGGCGGGAATGTCCGGTTCCGACTGCGTTATTGCCATCAACAAGGACGAAGACGCTCCTATCTTCCAGGTAGCGGACTTCGGCATCGTAGGCGACGCTTTTGAAATCGTCCCGAAACTGACGGCAGCTATTAAAGCGGCAAAGGGAATGTAATCCGTTTTCTGGACCCGCAGCAGTATTTGTATACTGTTGCGGGTTTTTTGCATTTATATAATAAGTATGTATGTACTCGATGAGAAATGACGGAAAAGAGAGTCGCGGAAAACATAATGTGCATAGTGTATCTGAACAGTTGTGATATAGAGAAATTATCCGGTATGGTATAAATGCGTTGCAACAGTTCCATTGACAATGGACAATGTAAAACGTATAGTTAACTTACAGGAATGAAACACGAACGGGCGGTTTGGACGTATCACTTAACTGATATAAGGGAGGAATACAGTATGGCTCAAGATTGTATAACGTTACAAATGATAGAAGAAGCCCGGGAGCGATTGAAGGGCGTAGCGCAGAAAACGGGCCTTTCTTATACGAACTCGGTCAGCAGGACGGCGGACTGCCGGGTATACTTGAAGTTGGAAAACCACCAGCGTACGGGTTCTTTCAAACTTCGCGGCGCCTATAATAAAGTGGCGACTTTGACGGATGAAGAACGGGACAGAGGCGTTATTGCGGCTTCCGCCGGAAATCACGCCCAGGGAGTGGCTTTGGCGGCGAGCAGTTACGGCTGTAAGTCGACTGTATGTATGCCGAAACATGCTCCGCTTATGAAAATTGCCGCCACCAAAGGATACGGTGCCGATGTCGTTCTTCACGGCGACTTTTTTGATGAAGCGGCGGCTAAAGCCGCTGAACTGGCTGAAAAGCATGATTATACATTCGTTCACCCTTTTAATGACCCTTATGTCATGGCCGGGCAGGGGACTGTCGGCCTTGAAGTGTTGGAACAGCTGCCTGAAACGGAGGTTATTGTCGTACCCGTCGGCGGCGGAGGCCTTATTTCCGGTATAGCCGTTGCGGCAAAATCAATCAATCCGAAGATAAAAATCATCGGTGTTCAGGCTGCCAATATGCCGTCTATGCAGCGTTCCGTAAAAGACGGCAAAATTGCCGCATGCAACGGCAAGGCGACCTTGGCTGACGGTATAGCTGTCAAGACTCCCGGTGAGCTTACCTTTGATATTTGCCGCCGTTATGTGGATGATATCGTCACGGTTGACGAAGGGGAAATAGCCGAAGCCATCTTATGGCTTATCGAACGCGTTAAGACTGTCGCCGAGGGCGCCGGCGCTTCCCCTGTGGCCGCGTTAATGAACGGTAAGATCTCCGGCATCCACAATAAGAACGTGGTCGCTCTTATCAGCGGCGGCAATATTGATGTCAACAACATGACACGCATTATTAACAGCGGGCTGACCAAGTCGTGGCGTAAAGCTTATATCAGCACCATTATTCCCGATAAACCGGGCGAACTTGTTAAATTGCTCTCTATTGTGGCCGATTCGGGTGCCAATATTCTCTCGGTCATACATGAGCGCAGCCAGCACGGTGTAGGGATTGGGTATACGGCCGTGACGCTCGAATTGGAGACGGCAAACGAAAAGCATGTGGAGCGCCTTGTGGAAACACTGAAAGACGATCGGTACCAAGTTACCTTGAAGTAGGGGTTTTATCGGTAACGGAATTTCCGCTGCCTGCCGGTGAAGCGCAGGAACCGGCAGCGGCGTATAAAACGACGCTATCTGTATAGAAGGCCTGACTTCCGAAATCTTGCGGGTAAGAAGTGAAGATTTTAAGAAATATGACAAAAGCAGTGTTTTTTTGCTATAATAAAACGGATCAATTTTTACATTAAAGGAGAGTGTTTCAAAATGGCAGTAAACGTTATCAAAACAGATAAAGCTCCCGGTGCGGTAGGACCGTATTCGCAGGGCATCAAAGCCGGCAATATCCTCTTTGCATCCGGACAAATCGCGTTAAATCCGGAAACGGGCAAACTCGTCGGCGGCGGTGTTGCGGCTGAAGCCGAGCAGTGCATGAAAAATGTCGGCGCTCTTCTTGAAGCGGCAGGCATGTCGTATGATAATGTTGTTAAAACTACCGTTTATCTTACGAATATGGACTTTTTCGGTACTGTCAACACAGTATACGGCAAGTATTTTTCCAGTACACTTCCTGCCCGTTCCTGCGTGGCGGTTGCGGCACTTCCGAAGGGTGCTCTCGTGGAAGTGGAAGTTACGGCATATGCCGAATAACACGGGTAAAGGCGGACTGAGGGGAAGGCCCGTCTTTTGCAGATTCATCCTTGACAGGTAGAATCAATCGACGTATAATGGCGTCATACATTAAGTATATACAGGCGTTGATGAGGACATGATGAGTTGCCGCCGTTTATACAGAGAGGAACACAGCTGCTGTGAGTGTTCTGTAAACGGGCTGTTCATTACCGCCTCGGAGCTTACTGTCGAAGCAGATACGGTCGCACCGTTATAGCGTCAGAGATGCCGGGATACTCCCGGTAAATTAGGGTGGAACCGCGTGAATATGACCTCTCGTCCCTTGTGGACGGAGGTCATTTTTGTATTCTAAAGGAGATGTTCGATATGGCGGAAGTAGTATTAAAAGACGGCAGCAGACGCGCGTTTGCCGACGGCTGTACACTCGGCGAAGCGGTGGCACAAATCAGCAACAGCCTGGCTAAAAAAGTTCTTGTTGCGAAGGTGAACGGTAATGTTACGGATTTACGCATGCCCCTGGTCAACGGTTCGGAGGTGGAGTTTCTTACTTTTGATTCGCAGGAAGGTAAGAATACGCTTCGGCATACGGCTTCCCATATTATGGCGCAAGCAGTACGCCGCCTTTTCAAGGATGTAAAAATAGCTATCGGGCCGGCGATTGAAAACGGCTTTTACTATGATTTCGATACGGAACATCGTTTTACGAAAGACGATTTTGCCGCAATCGAAGCGGAAATGCATAAGATTGTCAAAGAAAATTTGCCCGTTACGTATGAAGTGATTTCCCGCGATGCGGCGCTTAAACTGTTCGGTAAGGAAAGAGAAAGCTACAAGGTGGAGCTTATTAAAGAACTGCCTGCGGCAGCTACGATTTCCGTTTACCGTCAAGGTGAATTTTATGACCTCTGTGCCGGCCCGCATGTTATGACAACCGGTCAGGTCAAGGCGTTCAAGCTCTTGTCTGTTGCCGGCGCATACTGGCGCGGTGACGAGAAAAATAAGATGCTGCAGCGTATTTACGGTACGGCGTTTGAAAAACAGTCGCAGCTTGATGAATACTTGAAAATGCGCGAAGAAGCGGAAAAACGCGATCATCGTAAACTTGGCAAGGAAATGGATCTGTTCAGCTTCCATGAGGAAGGACCGGGATTCCCCTTCTTCCATCCGAAGGGAATGCTTTTGCGCCAGAATCTTTTGGCGTTCTGGAATGAACTTCATGATCGCTATGAATATGATCAAATCAGCACGCCTATTATCTTGAACCGTCAGCTTTGGGAACAGTCCGGTCACTGGGATCATTATCGTGAAAACATGTACTTCACGACTATCGATGATGCACCGTATGCTATTAAACCGATGAACTGCCCCGGCGGCATTCTCGTCTATAAGAGCAACGTGCATTCGTATCGGGATTTCCCGATGCGTACGGCTGAACTCGGTTTAGTACATCGTCATGAATTACACGGCGCTTTGCACGGCCTCTTCCGCGTGCGCAGCTTTACACAGGATGATGCGCATATCTTTATGCTGCCGTCACAGATGAAACAGGAAATTACAGGTGTTCTTGACCTTTTCCACGAAGCGTACAGCGCTTTCGGGCTGGAATACCATGTGGAACTGTCCACCCGTCCGGAAAACTCCATGGGCAGCGACGAGATCTGGGAACTTGCCACGAAAACCCTGAAAGAAGCTATTGAAGAAAAAGGCGTACTGTATCAGATTAATGAAGGAGACGGCGCTTTTTACGGTCCGAAGCTCGACTTCCATGTCAAGGATTCCATAGGCCGTACCTGGCAGTGCGGTACGATTCAGCTTGACATGCTTATGCCGGAGCGCTTCGATATGACGTATGTCGGCGAGGACGGTCAGAAACATCGTCCCGTTATGGTGCACCGCGCGTGCTTCGGCAGTATTGAACGTTTCATCGGTATTCTCGTTGAAAACTATGCCGGTGCGTTCCCTGTATGGCTTGCGCCGATCCAGGTTAAAATTCTGCCGATTTCGGAAAAACATATGGCGTATGCTGCCGAACTTCGTAAAAAGTTCAAGAAAGCGGGTATTCGCGTTGAACTTGACGAAAGTAATGAAAAAATCGGATATAAAATCCGTAAGGCTCAGATAGAGAAAGTCCCGTACATGGCCGTTATCGGCGACAAGGAAGTCGAAACCGGCACGGTTTCCGTCCGCGATCGCGCCAAAGGTGATTTGGGGGCGCAACGCACCGATGAATTCATTGCGCATATTAAAGATATTTCGGATAGCCGTAAGGGGTAATATTCATAAAAATAAGAGCTGTATCGGCAGCTCTTATTTTTATGTCTTTTAAAAACACTTTACTTACACCGTTTTTTTACCGTACAATAGATGCATTGAAGTACAGGAAGGGAGTATACTGTGATTATTAACTGGTATCCCGGTCATATGGCCAAGGCGAAACGGCTGATCGAAGAAAATCTGAAGGTGATCGACGCGGTAATCGAACTGGTGGATGCCCGTATTCCCGTAAGCAGTACCAATCCGATGATTGCGGCTCTGTTGGGAGGAAAGCCTTCCGTCATTGTCCTCAATAAAGCCGATCTTGCCGATCCGGCGGCATTGGAATTATGGAAGGCGTATTACCGTAATCGGGGCAGACATGTAATCGCGCTGAACAGCAAGGACGGCAAGGGGATCAAACAGCTTATACAGGCCGTTCGCAAGATGGCTGAACCGAAACTGGCGCATTGGCGCGCCAGAGGGTTGAAAAACCGGCCCGTCCGGACGATTATACTCGGCATTCCCAATGTGGGGAAATCGACCCTTATTAATCGCCTGGCCGGAAGAAATGTCGCAAAGACGGCGGACCGGCCCGGTGAAACGAAGGGAAAACAATGGGTCCATCTCTCGGACAGCCTCGATCTGCTGGACACGCCGGGGGTGCTGTGGCCCAAACTTGAGGATCAGAGAAGCGCCAAAAGACTGGCGGCGACGGGGGCCATATCGGATGCGGTTTTCGACATGCAGGAAGTCGTTACGGAACTTATATCGGAATTATCCGTCCGTTATCCCGAAGCGCTGGCGCGGCGTTTTAAACTGGACGGGCTTGATGAAGACCCGGCCCTTACCGTCGTCCGTATCGGCAGAAATCGCGGCTGTGTCGTGGCAGGCGGTACGGTCGATATGGAAAAAACATATAAACTCATTATTAAAGAATACAGGGAAGGCAGAATCGGCGCCATTTCTCTTGATTGGCCCGGTGAGTTTGAAGGAAAAGACAGTGATTGATATAGCCGCTCTTACAGTAAGCGAATTAAAAATTCTTCTTGAACGGGAAGGGGAACACATAGGCCCGCTTTTGGCGCTGATGCTGAAAGATGAGCGCAAATCCGTACGGAAACTGGCTGAAGGGTACAGCAAAAAAGAGGAGCGCCGTAAGAAAGAGGAGGCGCGTCTTCAGGGCATGCTTAAATACGAGACGATGTTCTATCATAAAGGAGCACAATATATCGCCGGCATTGACGAGGTCGGACGCGGCCCCGTTGCCGGGCCCGTTACGGTCGCGGCCGTCATTTTGCCTGCCGGCTGGACCTTTCCGGGTATAAACGACAGTAAAAAAATACCGCCCGAAAAGCGGGAGGTACTGTATGATGCCGTTATGGATAATGCCGTTGCCGTATCCTGTATTTGTAAATCGGAAAAAGAAATCGATGCCCTTGATATTTATCATGCGACACAACAGGCTATGTATGAAGCTGTTGCCGCATTGGCGGTACGGCCCGATGCGGTACTGGTTGATGCCATGCCGCTGCCCGGTTTGGGCATTGCCCATGCCTCCCTTATCGGCGGTGACAGCCGAAGCCTTTCCATTGCGGCCGCATCCATCATTGCCAAGGTCACGCGCGATCGCATTATGGTCGACTATGATGCCCGATACCCGCAATACGGCTTTGCCGGACACAAAGGGTATCTGACGCAGCGGCACAGGGATGCCATAGCTATGTACGGCCCCTGCCCCATTCACAGAAGGAGCTTTGAACCCGTCAGGTCGATGGTACATTTTCACAGATAAAATAAAGCGCTTCATCGGAAGCGCTTTTTCATATGGATTAGAACAGTTTTTTCAGCCACAACAGGGCTACGGCTACGGCTGAGCAGATCATGGCAACCGTAATAACGAGAAAAAAGCCCCATTCGTTTTCCTGAAAGGGAAGCGGGACATTCACCCCCCAAAGGCTGAATATGGTCGTCGGTACGGAAAGGATAATTGTAATGGAAGCGAGGAATTTCATGACGATATTCAGATTATTGGAAATGATGGAGGCAAATGTATCGGACATACTCATAAGAATATTCGTATACATTTCTACCATTTCAATAGCCTGTTTGTTTTCGATAATTACATCTTCCAAAAGATCTTCATCTTCTTCATAAAGCTTTAAGAGATGATGCAGAGATTGATTGCGCCGCAGGCGCAGCAATTTTTCCATGACCGCTCCGTTGCCGCGCAGTGCCGACGTGAAATAGGTCAGGGACTTCTGTAATTCCAGAAGCATGAAGAATTCGCGATTTCTCATGGAGTTGCGCAGGATATTTTCAATGTCGTCCGTGCGGTGGTTGATCTGCTGTAAGTAACGCAGATAAAGTGTTGCCGTACGGAAAAGAATCTGGAATAAGAAGCGGGTCTTTTTAAAGGTATAAAAAAGGGGATATTTATTTTGTGTAAATACACGCAGTATTTCCGCTTCCTGAATGCATACGGTAACAATGAAATCCGGTGTCATGAAAATACCCAAGGGCAGCGTATCATAACTGTCCGTTTCCAGGATAATGGGGATATTGATGACGACGAAGATATATTCGTCTTCTATTTCCACGTGTGAGCGTTCTTCCGTATCCAGAGCGGTTTTCAGGACATCCGTAGGGATCTCCGTGACCATGGATACGATTTGCAAATCGTCCGAATCGGGGTTTACGACATTAATCCACGAACCTTTTTCGGCGGTTGTCAGTGACAGATCATCTTCCAAGTGTCCGTTTATGTGTTTGTATACCTGAAGCATGCCGTATCCCTCCTTTCCGCGGCGTTATATGCACAGCAACTCAAATTAAATATAATCATACAAGGCGGCTCAAGTCAAGTGCAGATGACGAAATTTACGAAGAAGCTCGGAAGGATGCGATGAATACAGTCTTTTCGGCTGGAGATGAAATGCCTTTTTTGCTATAATAAGACGATATTACTTTATCATAGAGGGGGATTTTCTGTGTTAGGCGTACTTATCAACGGACTGGCCACGTCTGTATGCGCTTTTTTAGGCATGCTTGCCGGTAAGGGCTTAAAAGACCGATGGTTAAAAGCCGTATATTCGGCTATCGGTTTGTGTATTATATGCATGGGTGTCCAAGGGGCGATTAAGACGGAAAACTGGATTCTCGTTACAGTAAGTATGGCCGCGGGGACCGTCTTAGGCACGGCTGTCGGGATAGAGGATGCCATGCAGCGTTTGGGGAGCCGTTTTAAAACATTGTTTCATGCCGGTAAGGATACGGATTTTACCAATACTTTCGTCACCTTATCCATTATTCAGGTCGTCGGGGCCATGGCCGTACTGGGGCCTATACAGGCGACTCTTCTCGGTGACGTGTCTCTTCTTTATATTAAGAGCCTTTTAGACGGTATTTCCGCTTTTATTTTCGGCGCCGTTTCCGGTGCGGGGGCCATTCCTGTAGGGATAGTTCTTATTATATATGAAGGGTTCTTCTGTCTTGTCGCCTCTTTTTTGGCACCGGTCATAACGGATGCCGCAGTACGTGAATTGAGCGCCGTCGGCAATATTCTGATCATCGTTATCGGTTTTAATATGCTCGGCATTGTAAAATTGAAGACTGCCGATTATTTACCGGCTATGTTTATGCCTGTCGTGTATTACTTTTGCATGTCCCGGTTAATATAAAAAGAGGAAAATAAGGTGCAACTGTTAAAAATGGAACTGCGGGGGTTTAAATCCTTCGCCGATAAAACTGTACTTACCTTCGATAAGGGCGTTACGGCTATTGTCGGACCTAACGGGAGCGGTAAGAGTAACATTTCCGATGCTGTCCGTTGGGTTATGGGCGAACAGAATGTGCGTCAATTGCGCGGACAGCGGGCCGAAGATATCATTTTTTCCGGTACCGCCGCGCGTCGTCCTCAGGGGGCGGCGGAAGTATCCCTCTTTTTTGATAATTCCGATAAAACGCTTGACACGGAATATCGGGAAGTCGTTATTACAAGACGTTATTTCCGTTCCGGTGACAGTGAATTCTATATTAATAAACGACCGTGCCGTTTAAAAGATATTCATCATCTTTTTGCCGATACCGGCATAGGACAGGACTCCATGGCCGTTATCGGGCAGAACAGAGTTGACCGGATTCTTAACAGCAAACCTGAGGAACGGCGTGTCATCTTTGAGGAAGTTGCCGGTATCGGCCGGTTCAAAGGGCGTAAAGAAGAAGGCCTGAAAAAAATTAAAGAAACGGAACATAATCTGGCTCGTATTCAGGATATGACGAGCCTTCTTGAGGAGCGGCTCGGGCCGATAACGGAACAGGCGGAAAAATTGAAGTTGTTCCGCCTTCTTGACGGCGAACGGCAGGCTTATGAGGGTACACTTGCCCTCCAGGAGATGCGGAATTTTGAACGTCTTTTAGCAAAGGCGGAACTTATGAAACAGCAGGCCGTCTCTGAGAGCGGTCGGCTTAATGAAGCGATCGCCGGCGCCGATGAGAAGCGGCAGGGGATTTTGGCGTCTATAGAAGAAGAGGAATCTCTCTTTCGTGCGCTTAATGAAACGGCGGCAACGGCAAAATCGGAAGCGGAAGGACTGAAGACGCGGCAGGAAGCGTATATCCTGCGCGCTGCCGAATTGGAACAGGCTCTTGCCGCTATGAGCGGAGAGGAAAAGAGCATTGCCGCAAAAGAACTGGAAATTGATGAAAAAATTACGGCTCTCAGAGAAACTCTTGAAGAATGCAATAGCGTAAAAAATGCTGCCGATCGGAGCCTGAAACTGACGGAACGCTTGTACAATGAGGCGGCTTTGAAGGCGGGCGCCGCAGAAGCGGCATCAAAGGAAACGGCGGCTGCCGACAGGAGCCGAAGGGAAGAGGAATATGCTCTTACGCGTGACATTGAGGAACTGAACCGCCGTCTTGAGGATACACGCGAACGGTACAAAGAGGCTGCAGACGCCGCTGAACAGGTGACAGAGTTGTTACGTGAAAGCCGTGCTGCGGAAGAAAAAACGGCGGCGGAGCTGGGGCGGTCACAAAATGAGCGGGAGCGTTTGCAGTCGTCTTGTAATGAATGCCGTATCGAAGCGGAAACGGCAACCGACCGGCTGGAAAAATGTGAGGAAAAGGGCAGAAACACGAGTTCTCAACTTGACGGACTGAAGCAGCGTATCCGCGTTCTGGAAGGGATGGAACAGGAACACGAAGGGTTCGGCCGCGCCGTAAAAACCGTACTCACCGCAAACGAGCCGTGGCGCAGCCGTATTTGCGGCGTTGTCGGTGAGGCGTGCCGCGTGCCCGATGTTTATGCGACCGCTGTCGATACGGCTCTCGGCGGAGCTTCGCGCTTTATCATTGCCGAAGCGGAAGAGGCGGCCAAACAGGCAGTCGCTTATTTAAAGAGGGAAAAGGCCGGCCGTACCACCTTTTTGCCGCTGGATACGGTACGCCCCCGCCCCTGCGGCGGGGATGAGGAACGGGCCCTCCATGAAAACGGAATTATAGGGACGGCAAAAAGTCTGATTGAATACGATCATAAATATGAAAATGTTTTTTCTTATCTTTTGGAGAGAACTCTTGTTGCCGCAACTGTTGACGGAGCTTCCGCAGTAGCGCGCAAGTATGGCGGCCGGCTTCGTATAGTCTGTGTTGACGGCACGCTCTTTAATGCCGGCGGTTCGCTTACCGGCGGCAGTGTGCAAAATAAAGAAAGTTCGATTGTCGGCCGCCGCAGCGTGCTGTGCGCCCTGCATAAGGAGGCCGCAGCCGTGGAAAAGCGGCTTTCCGGACTCGTCGCGGTACATCGAAAGTTAAGTGAAGCCCGCTCCGAGTCGGTTCGCAGTCTTAATGAAACGGAACGGCACTTTAATGAAACGGCAAACAAAGTAAGGCAACTTGTTTGGGAAAAGGATAAGCAAAGAGAAGACGGCCTGCGGCTGAAAGCAGAGATGCGCCGTCATGAAGAGGCAAAAAACGGGTTGACGGACTTGCGTGCGTCCATTCAGGCGACACTTGCGGAAAAGAAAGAAAGGCTTGCCGCTCTTTTGCTGCGAACGGACAGTAAACCCGGTAGTACGGAAGCGGCTTATAAAAAATATGCGGCTGAGGCGGAGCAGTACAGACAGGCGTTGACGGAGCGACAGATTGAAGCGGCCCGGCTGGAAGAGCAGGTGCGCCATCTGTCCGAACAGATTGAACAACAAAACCGGTGGCGGGATGAACATCGCAGCGAAGCGGCGGCGCTTACAAAACGGCGGCACGATACACGGGACCGTCTTGACAAAGCGCGTCAGGCCGTTGAAAAAACACGGCGACAGCTGGCTTTAAAGGAAGCGGAAACCCGTGAAAAAGAAGCGGAAAAAGAAGCGTTTTATCAATCCCGGGAAGGAAATTTCAGAGCCAATCAGGAGTTGGAGGATGAATTGCGGCGTCTACGCGATGAAGCGGAGCGCCGGACGAGGCAATGCAATGCGGCCGATATTCAAATTGAAAAGTATAACGGCGAAATTATGCGCAGTGAAGAGAAGTTGGCGGCGCAGGGGCTGACCCGGCAGGAAGCGATGGAACGGCGCCGTGACGGTTCTTTGCAAGAGCTGCAGAATAAAGTTTCTTCCTTAAAGAGTGAAATTGCCGGTTTAGGCCCGATTAATCCCAATGCGGACGAAGAACACAGAGAAGTCGCGGAGAAAGCGGAACTTTATAAAAAGCAAAGTGAAGACCTTTTAGAGTCGAGGGCCAAGCTGACGGCGGTCGTCGCTGAAATAGACAAGGCTATGGCCGCACAGTTCGGCACGGCTTTTGCCGAGATCGGCGGTCATTTCCAGCGGATTTTCAGTCGGCTTTTCGGCGGCGGGACCGCTGAAATAGCCTTGACGGATGTTCACAATATTCTTGAATGCGGCGTTGAGTTTCTTATTCAGCCGCCCGGTAAGAAGTGGCAGTCGTTGACCCTTCTTTCCGGCGGCGAACGGGCTTTGACGGTTATAGCTTTGCTGCTGGCTTTTCTTGCCTATCATCCGGCGCCGTTCTGCCTTGTCGATGAGGTTGACGCGGCGCTGGATGAAGCGAATGTTGACAGAATGGCCAAGTATTTGAAAAATTACAGCGGCGATACACAGTTTATTGTCATCACGCATCGCCGTAAATCCATGGAAGCGGCCAATACGCTGCAGGGGGTAACAATGGAAGAAAAAGGGGTTTCCAAATTGTTGACCGTGCAGGTTGATGAGCTTATGGAGAAAGGAACGTAGATATGGGATTTTTTTCTAAGTTGAAGAAGGGGCTTGAGAAGACGAAAGGGTCTCTTTTCAAAAATATTGAGAATGTCGTGCACGGGTATGCCGATATTGACGATGAAATGTATGAAGAGCTGGAAGCGGTAATGCTCACCGGCGACATAGGGATTGAAACGACGGAATATTTGCTCGAGCAGATCCGGACAGGCGTTAAAGCACATGAAATAAAAGACGGCAATGATGTCATTCCTTATCTGGAAAAGGTAATCGTCGGGCTCCTTGAAGAAAATGAGGTTGAACCGGCAGCTCATGAAGGTACGGAAGTTATTTTTATCGTCGGTGTTAACGGTGTCGGAAAAACGACGACTGTCGGCAAATTGGCGAAATATTATGTATCCCGGGGTAAATCCGTAATGATCGCCGCCGGTGATACATTCCGTGCGGCCGCGTCGGATCAGCTTGCGATTTGGGCCGAACGGGCAGGGGTTCCCGTCATTAAGCATCAGGAGGGCGCCGATGCGGCCGCCGTTGTTTTCGACGCAACCGCTTCGGCCGGGGCGAGACATACGGATATTCTCCTTGTCGATACGGCAGGACGGCTTCATACGAAGCATAATCTCATGGAAGAGCTTTGTAAAATGGCCCGGGTGGCGGCAAAGAATATTGACGGCGCGCCGCATGAAACACTGCTTGTACTCGATGCGACGACAGGGCAGAATGCGGTCAGCCAGGCCAAACTTTTCGGTGCGGCCGTACCCCTTACGGGCGTCGTGCTGACAAAGCTTGACGGTACGGCAAAGGGCGGTATCGTTCTTTCCGTCAAGCGTAATCTGGGCGTGCCCGTCCGTTGGGTCGGAGTCGGCGAAGGCGCGGACGATTTACGTCCTTTTGACGCGGCGCAATTTGCCGATGCCCTTTTTGACCGGGCCGGTTCGGAGCAACGGGAAGAAGCGGAAGAAGCCGCGGAAGAAAGAGAAGAAAATTTTTAGGGAGGCAACCTATGTATGTCGGAAATTTAGAACAATGGCAAGAGGAAATCCGTAACTTACCGGAATTTCTGTCTCCTTATATAAAGAAACTGGCCGCTTTTGACTTCGATGCGTTAACGGCGGGCCGGTATGAATTGGGCGGCCTGAATTACATGAATGTGGATGAGGCCGAGACCGCTCCGGCGGCAAAACGGCAGATTGAATGTCATCGCCGGTATGTTGATGTGCAGGTCCTTCTGGACGGGGAGGAAGTTATCGGGTATCAACCGCTTAGCCGGTTGGGTGTGATGACGGAAGACCGCGGTTCGAAAGATGCTTATTTTTACAACCCGCCTGCAAAAAACGATTTTATTCTTCTCATGGAAGCACGCAAAACCTTTGCCGTATTTTTCCCGACAGACGGTCACCGTTGTCTTTGCGCCCCTGCGGGAAAAGGAGCGGCTGTTCGCAAAGCTGTTATGAAAATAGCCGTTCCGGGAGATGAGTAGAGTGACGGAGAGATATTTGCAAAAGGCTGCTCATGCATTACGCTGTTTACGCCGCCGCCGACCGCTGATTCATGAGTTGACGAATTTCGTTTCCATGAACGACTGTGCCAATATAACCCTGGCTGTCGGGGCCAAACCTGTTATGGCCCGGGCCCTGCCGGAGGTTGCGGAGACGGCTGCCGCTGCGGACAGTCTCCTCCTCAATCTGGGCACTTTACAGGAAAGCACGGTACAGTCCATGCATGCCGCGGCCGCGGCCGCCGTAAGGAAAGGGATTCCCGTTGTTCTTGACCCGGTAGGGACCGGCGGTACGGCATGGCGGACGGAAACGGCGCTTGCGCTGGTCAGAACATACCCTTTTGCCGCCATACGCGGCAATATGAGTGAAATTATAAGCCTGGCAGAGGGGAAATGGGGAATTAATGCCGGTGTGGATAACGGCAGCGACAGAATTATGACGGCGTCATTGGCTAAGAAACTCAGTATGACCCTGCATACGGTTATTGCCGTTACGGGCAAAGTAGATACAATCAGTGACGGCGATCGGGTTGTACAGGTTCATAACGGCAATCCGCTGTTGCCGTATATAACGGGGACCGGCTGCATGACGACCGCCCTGATCGCTTCGTATGCGGCCGTTGCCGACCCGTTCACGGCGGCGTTAAGCGGGATTCTGACTATGGGAATAGCCGGAGAGATTGCCGGACAGAACTGCGGTACAGCCGGGCCGGGGACCCTGCGTTCCGTCCTTGCCGATGAAATTTATAATCTTACAGAGGAACGTATATACGCATATGGAAAGGTCGTGATCATAAATGAATGATACTGTCAGACTTAGAAAGCTTGCGCTTACGGCGCTTTTTGTAGCCGTCGGCATTCTTCTGGCCCCGTTTTCGATACCGCTGGGGGCAGCGAAGACATTTCCCTTCCAGCATATGCTGAATGTTTTAATTGCTGTTTTTCTCGGCTGGCGTTACGGTGTGGCCGGCGCTTTCTGTGTGTCGTCAATACGTATTGCGTTGGGAATGGGGACCATATTGGCTTATCCCGGAAGCATGATCGGCGCAGCTCTTTCCGGCATTTTATATGCCCGGACAGGTAAACTGTGGGGCGCCGTTGCCGGTGAAATCATAGGGACGGGGCTCCTCGGCGGTCTCCTCTCTTACCCGTTGGCGGCATATATCCTCGGTTCCCGTGCGGCGACTTTATTTTTCTTTGTTTTTGCTTTTTTACCCAATACCGTTGTCGGAGCCGTGCTGGGCGCGCTTATATATAAGGTAATGCCTGCAAAAAAACTCAAAGAATTTGTGTAAGCCGGAGGACCTTGTGAACGGTTAAAACCCTTGAATTTACTTGACGTAAGCGGGACTTTTGTATTAAACTAAAATACGGTACTGGGTTTTCAGTGCCGGTTTTGACATAAAACGTTAACAAAAAGAGGGATATATGGAGGAGACTATTCGCGGCAAAGTTTTGAAGGTCGCGCTCAAAGAACTGAATCAGCGGGGACCGGATTTTCATATGGATGACCTGGCCCGGCATCTGCATATCAGCAAGCGGACTTTATATGAACATTTTTCGTCAAAGCAGGAAATTGTCAAAGAAGCTATTATCTCCGTTATGGATGATTTATATGCTCATCATGTCCGGTTAATCAACGATAAAAAAATGAGCATAGAGGATAAGCTGCTGGCTTATTTTCATGCCCGATCGGAGCTGATCGAGCTTATTTCTCTGCGTCAGTATGAAGCTATTTTGAGAAAAATGCCCGATATAGGGCCGGAGCTGGAAGTGCAGAGCAAGCGTGATTGGGACTTATTATTGCATTTTCTTCAAGATGTGGAAAAGACAAAGGGCTATAAGAACTTTTATGCTCTTGCCTTACTGCATATGCTTATGGGGGCGGGAAACAGTATTCTGAACCATCTTGATGAGCTTGATGACGAGCGGTATCTTACGTACCCCGAGTATATGGATGAGTGTATGCGTATTGTTTTATACGGCATAAAAAAGTAAGAGGAGGAATTTAATACCATGTGGTCAAGACATAAAGGTTTGGCAGTAAGTCTGGCGGCGGTCGCCATTGCCGCGGTAATGGCGGGTTGCGGCGGTCAGGAAGGAGTAAATAAACAGGCGGTGTCCGTCAATACATATCGCGTGACGGCGGAAGATACGGTTGTTCCCGCCGAATACAGCGGTATTGTTTCGGCGACGGATAAGGTGCCGGTTATGCCTAAAATTTCCGGCCGCGTTTTGGAAAAATATGTGCAGGGCGGTCAGACCGTTGCCGAGGGACAGCCTTTGTTCCGTCTGGACAGCCGTTCTTATCAGGCGGCCCTGAACGCGGCAAAAGCCAATGAAGCGCAGGCTGCGGCAAATCTTGCCAATCAGCAGCTCAACCTGCGCCGTTACCGGACACTGGCCGATGAAGATGCCATTGCCGTGCAGACCGTAACGGATCAGGAAGCCGCCACGGCACAGCAGAATGCCGTTCTTCAGGCGCAGGAAGCACAGGTTGCCGCCGCACAGGATAATATGGACGATACGATCGTCTATGCGCCTTTTAGCGGTACGCTCAATGTTGATGATGTCCCTGTCGGGACCTTTGCCACGGCCGGCGGCACACAGCTCGTAACAATTTCTTCGAATAACCCCGTTTTCGTTGAATTTTCTGTCAGTGAAGCGGAGTATCTGGATATGATCAAAGCGGGAGACGGCAGTCCCGCTTCCTGGGGCAATCACTTGAAACTTCGCCTCAGTGACGGTACCTTATACGCTTATGAAGGCCATGTTGCTCAGGTCAATCACGGCATGGACGGCACTTCCGGCTCCATTGTTGTGAAAGCCGTTTTCGATAATCCGGAAAATCTCCTCCTGCCGGGAATGTATGCGACCGTCGTTTCCGATGCGCAGGTGAAAAGAAAAGCCATTACCGTCCCGCAGCGCGCCGTGCAGCAGACTCTCGGCAAGTACTTCATTTCCGTTATCGACGAAAACGGCGAAGCCAAGCAGAAGGAAGTAAAAGTAGGGCCGCAAATCGGCAAATTCTGGCTGATTACGGACGGTTTACAGGACAATGATATTATTATTGTTGACGGGTATCAGAAGGCCAACGGCGTCAAGCTGAACCAGCGGCTGTTGACGAAGGATGATATTTTGAATCCTTCCGCCGATGACGGCCAGGCGAAATAGGGGGAGAAAAAGTGATATCAAAGTTCTTTATTAACAGGCCTATCTTCGCTATTGTTATTTCCCTTGTTATTTCCATTGCCGGGATTTTATCGATAATGACGTTGCCTGTTGCTAAATATCCTAAGGTTACACCGCCGCAGGTGTGTGTTTCCGCCGCGTACACGGGGGCTAACGCGGAAGTTGTCGGTACGACTGTTGCCAGTGTTATTGAACGGCAGATGATGGGTGTCGATGATCTGGATTATATGGAAAGTACGAGCAGCGACAGCGGCTCGTATTCGCTGACGGTACAGTACAAGAGCGGCAGTGATGAGGACATGGATACGGTTAACACGCAAAACCGTGTCAGTCAGGTATCGGCTACCCTGCCGACGGAAGTAACGAGTACGGGCGTAACTGTACAAAAATCGTCAAGCTCAATGGCTATGGTCTTTGCGCTTGTTTCCCCGAACGGTACGTATGACGGTACGTTCATGAAGAATTACGCGACCCAGTACTTTATGGATGCACTGAAGTCCGTCAACGGTGTCGGCACCGTTCAGGAATTCGGCTCCGATTACGCTATGCGTATTTGGTTGGATCCGTTGAAAATGAATGTCTTGAAGGTTACTCCGACCGATGTGATCACGGCGATCCGGTCGCAGAACTCCCAGGCCGCAGTCGGTACTATCGGTTCGCAGCCCGCACCGACAGATCAGGCGTATCAGTATACGCTGCGTGCCGACGGCCGCCTGAAAACGGCCGATGAATTTGAAAATATTATTATCAGAACGAACAAAGACGGCAGTATGGTCCGTGTCAAGGATATTTCCAAGGTCGAGCTCGGTTCAAAAAGCTATGATGTTTTCGGGCTTTACAAAGGCCAGCCCAGTGCCAGCTTTATGGTCAGCCTTTCGGCCGGGGCCAATGCGATGCAGGCGGTAAGCGGCGTAACCGCCGCCCTGGAAGAGGCGAAAAAGAGCTTTCCCGGCGATATGGACTATAAGATTATTTATGACAGCACCCAATTTGTCCGCGAGTCCATTAAAGAAGTTATTGAAACCTTTATTGAAGCACTGCTTTTGGTAGCGCTTATTGTGTATCTTTTCCTGCAAAGCGGCAGATCCACGCTGATTCCGCTGATCGCCGTGCCCGTATCCCTGTTGGGGACGTTTGCGTGCTTCCAGGTATTGGATTTTTCCATCAACACGCTGACTCTTTTTGCCATGGTGCTTGCCATCGGCCTGCTGGTCGATGATGCCATCGTCGTCATTGAAGCGGTCGAATATGAAATAAAATACAACGATAAGAAGCCGAAGGAAGCGACGATCATCGCCATGGAAAACGTACAGAATCCCGTTATCGGGGTTGCCTGCGTCTTGTCGGCCGTCTTCATTCCCGTGTCTTTTTTGAGCGGGATGAGCGGTATTCTGTACAGGCAGTTCGCTTTAACTATCGCCATTTCCGTCGCTATCTCCGCTTTTGTCGCGCTGACGCTGACGCCGGCCTTATGTGCGTCCATGCTGAGGGTACACAAGCCAACGGAAAAGGCGAGGGGGATTTATGCGTTTTTCCAGAAATTTAACGAGCGGTTCGATCGGTTTATAAACTGGTACGGTAAGCAGCTGGCTCATTTACAGCTGCATTTAAAGGTCTGCGTTGCCTTTCTCGTCCTTATCAGCGCGTTGACGGGGCTGCTCTTTACCAGGATCCCGACGGGGTTCGTACCGTCTGAAGACAACGGTTTTGCCATGGTTGATGTCACCTTGCCCGAGGGAACGTCGCAAAATGAAACGGAAAAAATAGTCCGTAAGGTCGGCAGTTGGCTGCAGCAGCAGCCGGGCGTAAAGGATGCCATGGAAATTATCGGTTTCGGAATTCTGGCAAGCGGACAAAAAGCCAACAGCGGCGTCATTTTTGTCATGATGGATGACTGGTCGGAGCGTTCGACGAAGGAGCTGTCCGTTGATACGCTGGTCGGCAAGGCAATGGGATTCGGCAATGCCATTCCCCAGGCTACCGTCGTTGCTATCAACCCGCCGCCTATTGACGGGATGGGGACGAGCTCGGGCTTTACTATTGAGATTGAAAACCGCGGCAGCCATACGACGGCGGAACTGGCGGATATGACGACGAAGTTTATCACCGAAGCGCGGAAACGTCCCGAAATCGGTTCGATTTATACATCCTTCTCCAACGATACGCCCAGTTACCAGCTGGAAATCGACAGAGACAAGGTTGCCCGTGAAAATGTGGCGCTGACTGATTTATACGCAGTGCTGCAAACGTATTACGGCTCCTATCAGGTTAACGATTTTACAACCTTCGGCCGTAACTTTAAAGTTATTCTCCAGGCGGCTCCGGAGTTCAGGGAAAAAATCCAGGACAACCGCCATATCTATGTGCGTAACAGTAATAACGAGCTTATTTCGGTCGATAATTTTGTAAGACCGGTGATGACCGGGACGGCACCGATGATTACCCGGTTTAACGACTATCCGGCTATTAAGGTCATGGGTACGCCCGCATCGGGTTCAAGCTCCGGCGATGCGTTGACGGCCCTGCAGGAAACGGCCGATTCTGTCCTGACCGAAGGGTATGCCTACGAATGGTCCGGCATGAGCCGTGAAGAAATAGCGGCCGGCAGTAAGACCGTTTATGTCTTTGCTTTGGCGCTTCTTTTCGTATTTCTTGTGCTGGCGGCTCTTTATGAAAGCTGGAAAGTTCCTTTCTCCGTTATTTTCAGCGTCCCGACAGGTCTCTTCGGCGCCTCTCTCTTTGTTTTCCTCTTGAACCAGACGAATAATATCTACTTCCAAATCGGTATCCTTGCCGTAATCGGTCTGGCTGCGAAAAATGCTATTCTTATCATCGAATACGCTAAAGTACGTGTCGATGAACGGGGAATGGATGTCGTTTCAGCAGCTATTGAAGCGGCAAAAATTCGACTGCGGCCGATCGTTATGACATCTCTCGCCTTCGTCATGGGTTGTATCCCCTTGGCCGTTGCCAGCGGTGCCGGCGCGGCATCCCGTGTCACCATGGGTGTTACTGTCGTTTTCGGTACGTCGGTGGCGACAATTTTCGGGGTCTTCATCATTCCCATGCTTTTCATTATCATTGAAAGTATAGGCGGCGGAAAGAAAATTCGTGATGAAGGCAAAATTACCAGATTAAGTGATTAAAACAGTAAAAATCCCGTTCACTTGCGTGAGCGGGATTTTTGTATTACTGATGTAAGAGTTTATATTTCAATTTTTTATAGGCAACCGTATAGTAAGGCGGCAGTTGCGATTCACGCAGATCATTTCCGAAAGAGCGGCGGCTCACGGAAATCATAGGCGGCGATTGGATACGTTTTGCCACGGCAAAACCGGCGAACAGGTTCCACCAGCGTTCCAAATCGGCAATAAACTCGTGCGGGCCGGGGAAAATATCGGCCGTTTTTACGGACGTGCCGATCCTTTCCTCCAAAACGCCTTCATCGTACCAGCGCAGGATCGTTTCCGGCGTAGCCCGCTGCCAACGTTCAATGAAGGCGGCGAAAAGGTAATCATGGTAGGGATATATAATGGGATCGCCTTGCCCTTTGGCAATATCCTGTGCCGCCGAAAGCTCTGCGCTGGGGATAATGTCAATACTGCCTTGCGGGATGATTTCCCGTTTGAATACGCCGGTGTTTAAGTAGTCCGCCAGAGAGTAGATCTGATGCTTCCATAAATCGGCCGTAGCGGCGAGAAAGCCGGCTCCGTCGCCGTAGAGAGTGGCGTAGCCGACTGTCGATTCGGCTTTGTTGGCATTACATGTAAAGACTCCGCCGAAGGCGGCGGCGACCGCTGCGAGAATACGGGAAGAGCGGTCGCGGGCCTGGATGTTTTCCTCCATTAAAGAGGAGAGCACGAGCGGCTTTCTCTTTTTCCCGGCGCGCCATACAGTTGCTTCGGCTAATTGTTTGCGCGTGAGTTCCAGGCTGTCCTGGACAGGTATAACCGTATAGGCACAGCCGATGTTGCCGGCCAATTCTTCAGCAAGGCCTTTGGTAGTTTCCGAATTATAGATGCTCGGCATATTTACAAGCATAATATTTTCAGGCGGTAAAATCGTCGCGTAAAGAGCCGCGTTAACCGCCGAATCAATACCGCCGGAGACCCCGATCACCACTTTATTCACGCTTATTTGGCGTAAAAATTCTTTAATACCGTAGTGAAGGGCCGTATAGATTTCTTCCGTTTCACTTTTTCCTGTATAGACGATGCCGGGGCCCGTGAATGCATGTGTTATTTCGTCGTAGGCCAGGACGGCCAGTTCTTCCGTATAATCACTGCATTGATAATGGAGTGATCCGTCTGCGTTATAAGCGCCGCTGGCTCCGTCGAAAGCGTATATGTTTTTGCCGTTGTTTTGAATACCCGTACAATTTACATAAAGAGCCGGCCGTTTAAATTTGCGGACAGCTTGTCCGAAAAGGCGATGGCGGCGCGCCGTTTTGCCGAGAGTGAAGGGGGAATTGGAAATGTTGATGAACATGTCGAGTTCATACATTTCACTTAAATAAGACATGGGCTTACATGCATAATTTTCATCCCAGCTGTCTTCACAAATAAGCGGGCCTACAGTCAGACTGCCTTTATCGCCGAAATCAAGTCGTACGGGAGAAAGAAAATCTTCCGGAAAGGCATGCCGTTCTTGTGCCGCTTCCGTAAGAGACGTGAAATAACGGAGGTCATTAAATTCTCTGTAATTAGGTAATAATGTCTTAATATAAAACGGGTAGGGAGAACGGCCCGGAGAAATGAAGGCCCCCTTTTGGGCAATGAACATGGCATTGTATTTGCGCGGCCGCCCGTCCGGGTTCATACGGTTTTCTTCCGTGGCCACGTTGCCGAAGATGACGGTAATATCCCGCGACAATTCGCGGATTTCTTCACCCATGCGGACACATTCGTTGATATAATCCGGTTGGTCCCAGTTGTCGCCGATGAAATACCCGGGAACGGACAATTCCGGAAAGACGATAAGATCGCAGCCTTTTTTAACGGCTTCGTGTATATATTTTTTCATTTTTGCCGTATTGGCGGCAGCATTTCCGGGCAAAACGGAAAATTGGGCCAGACCTATGGTAAGCATAGTATGCCTCCTCTGCTTGAATGTCTCTGTATTATACTATCACATTCGGCAAACGAAGGACAGTTGGATACATCCCCGATGCAGATGGATATAGGCAACTTCTATTGTCTTGCACCGGGAATTTCGTGGTATAATATAACAACGTAAATATTGAAAATTTTTATGACTGATTTTTAGCGGGAAGGACTGTTATATATGCATTTGGGTATTCAGGAATTAGTTGTCATTTTGATTATTGTCCTCGTTCTTTTCGGCGGCAAAAAGATTAGCGGTCTCGGTAAGGCGCTGGGGACAAGTATGCGCGAATTTAAGGAAGAAGTGAATAAGAAAGACAGCGTCCCCGGCGGAGACGGTGAAAAAAGCGGCTCTGTGACGGAGGATAAAGACGCGCAAAAATAACGGTTTGCAGTATGCGGCAGGCTCGTGGAGTTGTGAAAACTCAAATGTTATGAAAAGTTTTAGAAAACTATGGAACTGAATCGGGTTTTCATATATAATGGTTCTATAGTCGAATGACAGCGGAAAAGGGGAGGATAAAATGAAAATAAAATTATTTGCCGCCGTTTTGGCAGCGACAATTTGTATGGCTTCCGTCACGCCGCAGGCGGAAGCGGACAGCCGGGCTGCAGAAAATTTCCTGTCCGGTAAGGAGAGCGGTTCTGTCGGCAGTACGGCAACGGGCGACAAGGGCAGCGGCACGGATATAATTGCTCAGCTTCTCGCCGCCGTTAAGGGAGGCGGTTCGGTGAAGGATATGAGCAGTATGACCGCTTCTGATGAAGGGACCGTGAAAAACGGCTCCGCCGATACGAAGGTGACGGATAAGAAGAAACGGCCCAATCATTTGGAGCTGGTTATGGTTATCGACCAGAGCGGTTCTATGAGCGGCCTGGAAGACGATACGATCGGCGGCTTTAATTCCATGATTGCGCAGCAGAAACATGATGATATAGATGCCAATGTGACGGCCGTTGTTTTCAATGATTTGTCTAAAACGATTTATGATCGGGAAAAACTCGGCAATGTTACGAAAATGACGGATAATGACTATCATCCCGGCGGGATGACCGCTCTGATGGATGCAATCGGCACGACGATCGCTAAAGTTGAAAAATATCCTGAAATCACAAATAAAGATAATAAAGTCCTTTTTGTCATAATTACGGACGGGCAGGAAAATGACAGTAAAGAGTATACAAAAGATATCATAAAGAAAATGATTTCCGATAAACAGGAAAAAGACGGGTGGGAATTCGTTTATCTCGGCGCGAATATCGACGCTTCGACAGAAGCGCGAAGCATCGGCGTCAAAGAAGAAAATGCCGTTAAATATAAGAATACAGGCGACGGCGTACGGAGCAATTATAAAGCGGTCGCCGAATTGGCGGGGGACATTGTTGCCGATAATTTTGAAAAAAGCAAGTGGAAAAATAATCTTGTAAAAGACGATTAAACACGAATAAAAGGGGCTGTAGCAGAATGAGGTTTTCCCTTCATTCTGTTACAGCCTTTTTTACCGGGACAGAAAAGCCGTGGCCAGTCCGGTCAAATACTCCTGATCGTCTGCACCCATCGTTTCAAAGGAGGAATGCATGGAAAGGAGCGGAATGCCGATATCCGCGGTTCGGACGGGCACGTTCGCCGACAGGAGCGAACCCAGCGTTGAGCCGCCTCGCATATCCGAACGGTTGACAAAGGATTGCCGCTTAATGCCCAGAGAATCGGCCAGACCTTTAATCGCGGCTACAGCTTCCGCATCGCCGGCATAGGTCTGATTGGCTGCCTGCTTTAAAACGACGCCGCCGTTCAGGAGAGGAAAGTTGGTTATGTCGTTTTTTTCAGGATAGTTCGGGTGGTACGCATGGGCCGCGTCCATGGAAAGCAGGAAAGCTCCCGCACATTGGCGTGAATATTCTTCCCGATCAAAACCTAAATTTTCGTATATGCGCTTTAAAAGTTCGGGGACAATCATGGAAGCCGCGCCTTGTTTGGTTGTGCTTCCCACTTCTTCATTATCGAAAAAGAGCGCCATGCGGATACCGGCTGTATCCGCTTCCGTTATGCCGCTCAGGCAGGCCGAAACGGAGGTGAGATTATCCAGACGGGGAGCGCCGATGAATTCGTCGTGCAGTCCCATAAAGACCGCTTCGGATAACGGATACAAGTTGAGATCATAAGCGAGTACGTCATCGCTTTCGGCCTCGCAAAGGGAAGCCAGATAGTTGATAAAATACGTGCTTGCCGTATCTTCCCCCGTGAGCGTCATAAGGGGAAGCATCTCTTTTTGCATATTAAAAGAAGCGCTTTCGTTGACGTCGCGGTTCATGTGTATCGCCGCTTCAGGAATAATGAAGAGAGCCTTTTTCGGGTCTACGTATACTGTCTCGGGAGCAAACGGAGCGGCACCTTTGAGCACAACTTTTCCTGCCAACGATAACGGCGTATCGAGCCACGTATGACGAATGATACTTCCGTACGGTTCTATATTAATGCGGCCGTATCCCTTGTCCGCCGTTTCGGGTGAAGGTTTCACGCGGAGGCAGGGGAAGTCGGTGTGGGCGGCGGCCAGACGCAGGCTTTCCGCAGGATTTTCCCCGACAGTAAAGGCTATAAGCGTGGTATCATAACAGGAAAGATAATATTTCCCGCCTCTTTGCAAAGACCATTTTTCCCGTGGCTCAAGGCAGGTGAAGCCATGGTTTTCAAGCCTTTTTTTACCTTCCCGGACGACATGAAACGGAGATGTGCCGGCTTTGATTAAGGTGATAAGATTTTCCTGATATATATTCATAATTACGGTCCTTTCGCTGATTGAGCTGCCTGTATTATACCACGGAAAAATACGGTATAAAAAGTTAACGCGCAAAGGAGTATAAAAACCTGTAGTGACAGAACATGTATTCGTATATATAATACAATCATACTCATGAAGTTATAACCGATCCGGCGACGGGGACGGGTAATTTTTACAAGCTTGAAGAACGCCGTTGTAACGCGCTTTATCGCCTTTATAAGCAGATGGACGATCAACGGATAACCAGGCGGGAGGGGTTTCATATGGCAGGTTGCGAGTGGGCCGCATTGAATAAAAAAATGAAAGAGTACCACGACTGTGAATGGGGCGTTCCCGTCCGTGACGACCGCGTACAATTTGAATATTTGGCGCTTGAGGTAATGCAGTGCGGCCTCAGCTGGAATACGGTTTTACAGAAAAGGGAGACCTTGCGCCGCGCGTTTGCAGGTTTCGACTATGAAAAATTAGCTCAATTTGATGAACGCGATGTTGAACGTATCCTGTCCTGTGACGGCATTATCAAATCGCAGGGAAAGAGTAAGGCGATCTTGAAAAATGCCCGTGCGTTCATGTCAATTCGACGTGAAACGGGCAGTTTCAGCGAGTATCTCTGGTCTTTCACCGGCGGCATGCCTTTAGTGTACAGATCTCATCAGGATAAGGGGGCGCCTGCACGGAATATGCTGTCTCAGCGGATTGCCGAAGATCTGAAACGAAGAGGATTTACATATATCGGCGCCGTAACCGTATATTCTCATCTCCAGGCCTGCGGCATTATTAACGACCATGCCCGGACCTGTCCCCGGTATGAAGAATTGGTCCATATTTACGGCGCGGCGGAGACGGACGGAGAATAAATGCAAATTCAGCCTTTTATATAGCCATGAGCCTGTAAAGAGAGTATGATAACTGTAGGTAAAAGATTGTCGGATGCAGGAGGTATCAGCGTGCGCATTGTTGTTATCGGAGCGGGGAAACTGGGATACAGTATTGCCGAATTATTGTCGAATGAGCAAATGGATGTTGTTGTTGTCGATATTGATGACGATCGTTTGGAAGCGGTAAAAAATACATTGGATGTATTAACGGTTCCGGCAAACGGAGCCAGCCCTATTACGATGAGCGATCCCGATGTTTTCGGGTCTGATATTCTCGTAGCCGCGACGAACAGCGATGAAACCAATATGATCGCCTGTATCCTTGCCAAAAAGCACGGGATTTCCTATACGGCGGCCCGTATTCGCGATCTGGAGTTTCTCTCTGAAGCCAAAGGCTATTTAAAGGAAAATTTTGATATTGATCTCATGATTAATCCCGAATATATTACGGCCCGTGAAATCAATCGCATTCTTATGACCCCTGCGGCGCTTAATGTGGAAGATTTTGCACAGGGGAAGGTACGCCTTTTTGAAACCAAGATACGCAAAGAGTCCCCGTTGGCCGATATCCCGCTGAAAGATCTGGTCCTGCCGCAGGATGTATTGGCGGGCCTTATCTTCCGTGATCACCGTATGATCATTCCGCACGGTGAAGACAGGCTTCTGCCTCATGACAATGCTTTTTTCGTCGGCGCGTCGGATAAAATTGAGCGGTTCAGCAAACAGTTTGTCGGTACGGGTATGAAAGCACCGGAACGGGTCCTCATCATCGGCGCCGGACGCACGGGGAGAGCCCTGGCAAAGATGCTGGATAAACAGGATGTCAATGTCAAGGTTATTGAAAAAGACCCTGAACGGAGCCGTATGGTGGCGGAACGCATTGACAAGGGCATCGTTATTTGCGGAGACGGCACGGATATTGATTTGCTGACACAGGAAGGCGTCGGCGAGGCGGATGTCGTCGTTTGCCTTACGGACGATGATAAATTGAATCTGATGCTGGCCCTTTTGGCCAAGCATTTGGGTGCCGGCCGTACTATCGTGCGGGTAGCACGTATCGAATATGTTGATCTCATGGAAAAGGTCGGCGTTGATATCGTTTTATCTTCCCGTCTTTTGGCGGCCGGTGAAATCCTGGCTTTTGCCCGTCGCGGGGGAGTCGTTTCCGTCGCTCTTCTTGAAGGCGCTAAAGCGGAAGCCGTAGAAATTATTGTTCAGCCTGATTCTTATGTGGACGGGAAAGCCCTAATGGATATGGATCTGCCGCGGGAGTGCCTGATCTGCGCCTATGTCCGTGATGATGAGGTTTTCGTGCCGACGGGCCAGTCCGTTTTACGGGCCGGTGACAGAGCCATTCTTTTTATCCGGATGGACTTCGCTAAAAAAGTTATGAAATACTTTACAGGAAAGGCATAAATCATGAAAGGTGCGTTTGTATTTGCAGGGTTAAGCCGGATAACGGCTGTTATTGCCCTTGCCCTTATCGTGCCGATATTTGCCGGCTTATGTGCTGAAGACGGTACTGCCCGGTTTTTTGTACCGTCTTTTTTTATTGCCGCGGCGGGAACCGCCGCTTTCGCGTTGGGCGGGAGAACGCATAAGCGGCAAATGCAGCTTACTGAAGGTGCGGTACTCTTGTTTGTTTGCTGGTTTGTCATGGCGGCTATCGGCGCCTTGCCGTTTTATATCGGCGGCTGCCTGACCGGCGCCGACGCCTGGTTGGAGAGTATGTCCGCTTTTACGACGAACGGGAGTTTTATTCCCGTCCATGCCGTCCCGCCGTCACTGCGGGTTTGGCATGTCGTCATGGAATGGTCCGGCGCGCTTATTTTTATTAATCTTTTTGTTACGGTCGTTCCTCAGATCAGCAAGGTATTCAACATCGGCCTTTCCGGCGACAATCCCTTCGCTTTTACGCCGGGATTAAAACGTATGAAAGTATTTATGAAACATATAAGTATCGTTTATGCGGTCGTTACCGCCGTGACGGCCGTCGCCTTCCGGCTGGCCGGGGTATCTCTTGATACGGCTGTTTTACAAGCCTTTGCAACCGTTTCCACAGGCGGCACCGCACTTGTTGATTTGCATGAGCGAAGTATTGCGTGGGCGGCTGTCTGCGGCATGTTTTTAGCATCGTGCAACTTTCTCCTGTTGTTTAAAGTTTTACGGGAACGATCGTTTCGTTCATTTTTTCGCAATACGGAATTCCGTGCTTTTCTGACCGTTATTTTCACGGCAACCCTCGTTTTGAGCATAACCGTCCATAATCGGACCGCTTACGAATGGGGTGACAGCCTGCGGCTGGGGTTATTCCACGTTTTATCTTTCATGAGTACAACCGGGTTTATCGCTCCGGGAGCAGCGGGGGTTCCGGAATTCGACAGGCTTTTACTGTTTCTGCTCACGTTTGTCGGCGGTTGTGTCGGTGCGGCTACCGGCGGGTTGAAAGTTATCCGTTTTCTTATTCTTTTTAAGATGACAGGACAAGAACTGGTGCGCACCCTTCATCCGCAGATGGTCATTACTGTTAAGGTAAATAACGTATCTGTCCCCCTGCCCGTTATCAGCCGCGTGCTGAACGTCTTCTTCTTGTTTATCGCCGTATTTTTCCTGTCCGCACTTGTCCTTTCGCTTGCAGGGCTTTCGCCGCTTCAGGCTCTCGGCCTGGCCGGGGCGGGGCTGACGGGAACGGGAGCGTCCGCCTCACTTTACGGCCTGGACGATTTATACGGGTTACCTCTCTGGCTCAAGGTATATTATACGTTTATTATGGTCTTGGGACGCATAGAGGTAGTTGCATTTTTCCTTGTTATGCAAACGGCAGTTCATTTTCTGCGCCGCCGTTGGTAGGAGTAAGGCAGATGAATTTTCGCGTTGTTTCATATCTTCTCGGCAGGCTGTCGGTTGCCTGCGGCATTGTTCTTTCCGTACCGTTCGGTATGGCCGTCCTCTATAAAGAAGAAAATATCAATGCTTTCGGGTGGGCCGTCATCGTTTGTCTCCTTGCCGGCACGATATTGAAATACTTCGGGAAAACGAACGTTCATACGTTGACCGTTCGCGAGGGAATAGCCGTTACCGTTCTGGGGTGGGTTATGGCGACCTTCCTCGGTATGATCCCCTATGCCGCGGGCGGTTACCTGTCTGTTCTGGACAGCGTTGTTGAAACCGTTTCGGGCTTTTCCGGTACAGGGGCTACGGTTATTGACGATATTGAAGCCTTGCCGCAAAGTTTACTTTTGTGGCGGGCTCTGACTCACTGGTTCGGAGGATTGGGTATTATCGTTATCTTTATCGCTCTTTTTCCCCGTTTCGGCAAGGGGGCCGTGCGCATGTTCAATACCGAGAGCACGGGACCGACGGATTCCCGTTTTCTGCCGCAGGTAAAAGAAATGGCCCTGGCCCTTTTTACCGTATACGTTATTTTTACGCTGGCCTGTACGCTTGTGCTCTGGGCATGCGGCCTGGATTTTCTGATTGCGGCGGAACATGCGTTTTCCACGATTGCTACGGGCGGTTTTTCCCCTTATAATGACAGTGTTGCCCACTTTAACAGCCCGCTTATTGAAGGGGTACTGGCTTTTTTTATGCTGATCTCCAGCGCCAACTTCGGCATGTATGTAGCTGCCTGGCGCCGTGGCGCGCACATTATCCGGAAAGACACGGAATTTCGCATGTATTTGTCCGTCGTCGCCGTCGCGACCGCGTTAATGGCCGGAAATCTTGTTCTGGCTCTGGGCTGGGACGGTACGTATGCCGTTCGGGAAGCTTTTTTTCAAGCCGTGTCTATTTCTTCATCCACCGGGTTCGTTTCCTGTGATTTTGATCAGTGGCCGGCTTTCTCCAAGTATATTTTGCTGTTTCTTATGTTTCTGGGCGGTTGTGCCGGCTCGACGGCGGGCGGGTTAAAGGTCACGCGCTTAATGCTGCTTTTAAAGACCGCACGGGCTTTATTGCGGCAGAAGGTTTATCCGCGGGAAGTCATTGCCGTCAGCTCCAACGGGACGGAATTTTCTGAAGATGTTCTGTACGGCGTCGTCCGTTTTTTTTTAGTCTATGTGCTGTTGGATATTTTATGGGCCGTTCTCCTCGTTTGGGACGGCGTACCGACATTTGAGGCCGTAGGCGTCAGCATTTCCACCATGGGAAGCTGCGGTCCGTCGTTCGGCATATTCGGCGCAACCTGCACGTATTCGGCGCTGCCGCCGTTCAGCAAGGCCGTTGTAGCGTTGTCCATGCTCATGGGGCGCCTTGAGTCGTTCAGCGTCCTCGTACTGTTTCTGCCGTCGTTCTGGCACCGGCGTCAGGGATGGTAACACTGTCTCCGGATGGGGGATTATATGAACTTCAAGATAGTCAGTTTGTTTTTAGGCAGAATATCGTTAGCCGAAACCGGAGTGCTTCTCGTGCCTTTGTTTTTAGGGCTTTGGGATGGAGACGGCAGTGCGCCTGCCTTTGTTATCTCCATAGTTTGCTGCTTTGCGGCGGCGGCTTTTTTTCTCTCCGGCGGGGAGGCGCGGCGTCAGAAGCTGACGGCTCAGGAAGGAATAGCCATTACCGGTTTGGGATGGATCCTGGCGACGGCTCTCGGTATGGTGCCTTATGTGGCCGGTGATTATCTCGGATTTCTGGACGGGATCTTTGAAAGTATTTCCGGCTTTACCGGCACGGGAGCGACCGTTATCAGTGATTTGACCGGCCTGCCGCAAAGTATCCTTCTCTGGCGCAGCATGACGCATTGGCTCGGCGGGCTCGGGATCGTCGTTATTTTTATCGCTTTATTGCCCGAATCGGGGCAGAATTCGTCATATATTTATAATGCCGAAGCGGCCGGACCGACAAAAGAGCGCGTGCTGCCGCGCCTGCAAGATATGACAAAGGTCCTTTTTGAAATCTATTCCACCTTTACGCTTCTTGCTTTTTCCGTCTTTCTTCTTTGCGGTATGGATTTTATCAGCGCGCTGAATCATGCCTTGTCAACCGTTTCGGCAGGAGGATTTTCCACATACAATGAAAGTGCCGCTTATTTTGACAACGTCGCCATTGAAGGATGGATGACCTTTTTTATGATCCTGGCAGGCGGTAATTTCGGCCTTTATTACCGTGTGTATCATAAAGGATTTTCCGTCCTGCGAAGCAATACGGAGTTTAAAGCGTATATGCTGATTCTTTTGACGGCTACCGTGCTGGTACTCCTTAATCTTATGTACGTTCACGGACTGGGGTTTTTTGATGCCGCCCGCTATGCGGCCTTTCAGGTTGTATCTATTGAAACGACCGGCTTTGTTTCGGCGGACTATGATCAATGGCCGGCTTTTTCTAAAATTATCCTCCTGGGGCTGATGCTTTGCGGCGGCTGTGCCGGCTCGACGGCTGCCGGTCTGAAGGTATCGCGTGTCGTTATTTTGATACGCTCGGTTAAAGCGAACATACTGCATCTCTTATACCCCAAGCATGTCCTGGAAATACATATGAACGGGTATATGTTGCATGAAAATACGCTTCTCAGGGCGGGTCAGTATTTTTTCGTGTATATCCTGTTCATTGCTTTATGGGCGCTTCTCCTGGCATGGGACGGAATTGAAATTTTTGATGCCGTCGGCATCAGCGTTTCCACGATGGGCTGTGTCGGGCCGGCCTTCGGTATAACCGGTGCAACGTGTACCTATGCGGAACTCTCAACCTTTGCCAAGACGGTTTTATGTTTTTCCATGCTTATCGGCAGGCTGGAGATATTTACGTTTCTCGCCATGCTTCGACCGGGGCTCTGGCGGGGTAAAAATACGTGGTGAGCGGATCTTATAAAACTCTCATCATGAAGAATCCGTTAAATTTTCATTAAAAATTAACGGCAGCAGCAGGAATTCGGTGGCTCCTCTTCGAAAGTATACATAAAAACTGTCGAGGAGGTAGACTGGTATGAAAAAATTTCTGCTGCTGTTTTCCGTCTTGTTTGCGCTTCTGATGTATGCGTACGGTGAGACGATCGTCGAAGCGACACTGCCCGAAGAAATCCGAACGGTTGAACCGGCGGAGGAACGGAGGCCTTCGTTAACGTACATATATCTCAGCGGAGCCGTTCGGAATCCCGGCGTCTATTCATATAAAGCGCCTTTAAAAGTCAGTGAAGTTATTAAAGATGCGGGCGGATTTTCTTCGTATGCCGACAGCGACGGTATTAATTTGGCCGAGTCCATACATGACGGCATGCATATTCATGTACCGTACAAGCCGGAAGGTACGGCCGTGCATACGGACGACGGTAAAATTCACCTGAACGAGGCCGATGAGAAGGCCTTGACGCAGCTGCCCGGCATAGGGCCGGCCATGGCCGCGGCCATTGTCGCTTATCGCGATGAACACGGCGCGTTCTCTTCGGTTGACGAATTGAAACAGGTAAAGGGAATAGGGACAAATAAGTATGAGAAATTGAAAGACTGTGTCGATCTATGAGGCAGTATATCGGCTTTATGGCGTCGCTTTCTCTTTCCGGCGGCATTATTATTGCCGACAAGTGTTCTTTGCCCTGTTGGCTGGGCCTGTCCTGGTTCGTGATTTTCCTGATCCTTGCCTGGATCTGGCGTCGGAAAAACGTATGGTTTTGTCTTGCCGTTTCTCTGGCCTTTTTAGGTCTGGCTGTCGTCAGGTTGGACATAAGTGAAAACCGGTATAATTCGCTGCCCCGTTATGAAAATAACCGGGATGCCGCCTTAACTTTGAAGATAGGCGAGAAAAAGGGAACCTATGAGACCGATAAAGGTGAGGTAACCAGGTATATTGCCTCTATTCAGAGTGAAAGACCTGAAGGGAAAATCTACCTGACCGTAAAGGGTGCCGATCCGTATCCTCAAGGAACGACAGTACAGGGCGATGTGCGCATGAAAGATTTGACCCTTTTCAAAAATGACGGGCTATATGATTTTTATCATTATTACAGACAACAGGCCGTCGTCGGCCGCGGTGAAGAAAAAAAGAAGGGGAATCTGACTGTCTGTGTGGAAGCGGGAGTTTACGACAGGACGATAAACTTGATTCATGCAAGCATAACGTCTTTTTTTAAAGAAATACTCGGCGGTGACAGAGCTTATATATTGACGAGCCTTCTTTTCGGCGGTAATTATGACAGACTGCCGCCTGCCGTCCTGCAAAGCTTTGCCGCTACGGGCCTGATCCATATTCTTTCCGTATCGGGAGCGCATATAACACTTGTCCTGGCCGTAGTGACTTCCGTCGGCAAGCTTTTTTCTGTAAGAAATAAAACCTTATATCTTCTGGCGGGTATTTTTGTCTTTTTTTACAGCGCTTTGTCCTCTTTTACCGTGCCTGTCCTTCGCTCCGCCTGTATGGGTCTGATCGGCACTTATGCGCTTGCGGCGGAGCGGGAATACACCCCTCTTCACGTACTCGGACTTGTCATGGCCGGTCTTGTCCTTTATAATCCTTATCTTGCGTATGATCTGTCTTTCCGCCTTTCCTGCGGGGCGACGGCGGGGATAATTTTGTTTTCACGCAGGCTGAATGAGATATTTTCCTTTATAACCCCGTTTATAAGATTACCGCTGGCTCTTTCCATAAGCGCCCAACTTCTTCTGGTCCCGTTTCTGACCGACGCTTTTGCCGTTCTGCCGACCTATACATTTTTCGCCAATCTGCTGGTAGGGACAATCCTTGACGCGGTTATTGTCATGGGACTTGCGGCGGCTCTTTTTGTTTATATTTCTCCGCCTGTCGGTAAGGTCTTATTGATGATAATCGGGCCTCTTCTGGATGTAAGCTTGAAAGGGAATTTTTTTCTTGCCTCTCTGCCGTACAGCCGTTTTCCTGCAGGCGCTATGACGGCTCAGGCCGTATGTGTTTATTTGCTGCTTATAGGCGCCGTTTTTTTTAAGGACGTACGAAAATTCTGCCTCTTCGGGAGCCTTGCCGTTTGCGTTTTTGCGGCGGCCCGCTTCCTGGCGGCCGGGGACAGGGCCGAACTGTATATTTTCGATCTTCATGACGACGCCGCCATATGCATTGTGGATACTGCCGGCGAAGCCCGTCTGTGGTATAATAAAAAGCAGCCTCATGCATACAGCCCGATTGCCTCCGTCCTGGTGCCCGCACTGCGCCATGAAGGAATATTCTCCCTTTCCGAGGTTCGCGTTTACGGTGCAGGTGCTGAGCGTGCAGTCGGGGATCTGACGGGAAATTTCAGGATAAATGAGATAGTATCCGGAGCTGCGACGGATCCCGACATTTCTTTCGCCGGACTCAGGATACATGCGAGAACGGGGACAATTGACGGTCTGCCGCTGAATACAAAAAAGCACGGACAGATAAAAGGACGTTACTGTCGGGAACACTGGCGTTTTAAGACATATAACGGTGAGTCGTATGAAATACGTTAAAATAATATACGGTACAGAACCGTATTTAATGGAAAAAGCAAAAGCCGCCTATCTTGCGGAATGCGCGTCGGACTGCGGCAGTGCTCCGGAAGTGGTGTCATTCCAAAAGGATGAGCCGCCGCCGACAGTCGCGGAATCGCTGGAAGGCAGTTCGCTGTTCGGCGCGGCAACCGTTACCGTATGGCAGGATCCGCCGTATCTGCCTGTAAGGCGGGGAGGGCGGACGCGCAGTAAAGTGGATAAAAAGGAAGCGTGGTTTCTGGAGAAAACCGCTTCGTTGGGAAGGGGCAGTTATGCCGTGTTTATTGTCCACGGTCCGTTGGATGTCAATGCCGCGTTTTTTAAAGCGTTGAAACCGTATGCCGATATCAGCGCCTGTGAAGCGGTTACGGAAAAAAATGTCATGCCCCATGTTGAAGCGTATTTGCAGCAGCTCGGTTTTACTCTTGCTCCGGAAGCGGGGCGGCAGATGCAGGAAATGTTCCATACGTGGAATGAAATTTCTCTTTTATACGTTTTTTCGGAGCTGGAAAAACTTACGCTTGCATCTCCTCACGGCAACATTATTCATAGGGAAGCGTTAAGCGGCTTTTTCGCCGGCACGGTCGAAAAAAATTTATATACGTTTACCGATTATTTTCTGAATCGTGACGGTGCGGGCTGTGTACCCCTTATTGACGGGCTGTTCGGCAAGCCCGATGTTTTTTTGAAGAGCACTGCTTATGTATTGTCACGCGTGCGGATGTTACGGGCTTATATGGAACTGAAAGAGGCCCGTGTCAACGCGGCGGAGGCGGAACGGCTATTAAGCAGGATCAACAAGGGCAGGCCCGTTAAGAACAGCATATATTATTTGCAAAAGTCGGGTAAGTATTGGCGACTTGGAGAATTGGACGAGCTTATTTCCGGGCTTTTCACACTGCAGCTGCACATACGCAGGGGAACGGCGTCAATAAAGGACATGGAAGCTCTTATTTGTCTTTATTGCGTGCGTGAAAGAGGTTAATTTTGAAAGAAAATCATGACCGTGAGATAGAGGATACGGCGGCGAGCCGGAGGAGCCGGCGTAATTTGAAAAAAAATAAGAAGGCCGTACCCTTGGCGGTGCGGCTGATATCAGTAACCGTTTTGGTTTTACTCTCCGCTTTTTTTGCAGCCCGATATGTGGCGGACGGGCGCATAGAATTAGACGGACAGCCGGTTTCGCTTATGTCCCGACAAGATGTTGCCGCGTATTTGGAAAAGTCCGAGCGGGCCGTAGCAGATAAATCGTTTCTGCTCACAACGGCAGGCATTGCGGAAGAATTACCCTTTTCACGCCTTGACGCGCATGTAGACAAAGAGCGGATTTATGATGAGCTCTATCTCGTCGGCCGACACGGCGGGCCGGCCGAGCGTGTTGTCGAGGTTTTTGATGTCCTTGTGTACGGCCGCAATGTGCCGGTCCGTCTTACGGCTAATGAAGAAAAACTCATGCAGGCCCTTACCGCCGTTCATGACAAATACAATATAACGCCTGTCAACGCGTATGCCGAACTTACGGCGGACGGTACCGTTACGCTTCATGCGGAGCGGGAAGGCGCCGTTATTGATACGGACGCTGCCCGTGACCGCATTCGTGAAAAATTGGCCGACGGGGAAGCGGGGCAGGTGGATTTGCCCGTGTCGGAACGGCGCGAGGCGGCTGTAAAAAAGGCTGACCTTGCCGGGATCGATACGCTTTTATCAAGTTATACGACTCATTTTGACGGCAGCGATACCAACCGGAGCGAAAATATAGGCATTGCCGCGAGTCTCTTGAACCATACGCTGGTGAAAGCCGGCGCCGCCTGCTCTTTTAATGATACTGTCGGCACGCGTACGCGTGACAAGGGGTATAAAGATGCGCCCGTGTATTTTGATAATAAACTGGCTATGGATGCGGGCGGCGGTGTCTGCCAGGTCAGCACGACTCTTTTTAATGCCGTCCTGCGGGCCGGGCTGCGTATTGACAGCAGATCGCCTCATTTTGCCCCGGCCGGTTATGTTCCCGTCGGCATGGATGCGACGGTTGCAGACAATTCGTTGGACTTTATTTTTTCCAATCCTTTTACACACGGCGTGTATATCTGTACGGAATGTACGCATGATGCGATAACCGTTTATATTCTCGGCAATCATGAAGACGGCTGCTCCGTAGCCTTTGTGACGACGGAACAAAAGACGCTGCCCCATAATGTCATCAAAAAGCATGATCCTTTTATAACGGAGGATAAAAAAGAACAGGAAGGGTATGACGGCCGTGAAATAACTATCAAAAGAGACGTATATTACAAGGACGGATCTGTTTATACCGACTTTATTGAATCCCGTTACGAACCCAATGATGATATTACCCTGACCTGCGGCGGTGATTCATGTTACAGTACGCCGCCGGCCGCTGCGGACGGGGCACATAATCAGGATGAAATGATTAATAAACGGTATGATCCGCTCGGACCGTAAAATGAGGGGAAAAGCATGAAATATTACCATATTGTACCGAAAGGAAATTTGTATATACCTTTGAAAGACGGGGAACCGGTGCGTATTGAGCGCATCAGCACCTGCCTTGCCGACATGTCGTGGCGGATTGTCGCCGATGTGCCCTGCGGCGCCGATGCGGCCCTTTTGGAGAAGGCCGTCCGCGATACCTTTGCCATTACCGGTTCGTTACAGATAGAACGGGTAACGGTTGATGCTCTTGAGCGCGACGGCGAAGCTCTCGAGGCGACTGATACAGTCGATCGGGCCGATGATTTTTCTTCTGACGATATGGAAGGCTATTCCATCCCTTATGAAGATATTTATGACGAAGACGAAGAACTGTATGACGATGCTTACAGAAAAGCCTGCAAGGCGGCAAGAACATCCGGAGAAGAAAGGCGTTTAAAAAAGAAAAGAAATGCCTCTTTGTCGGCTGAAACGGCAGACGGGCGCGTGCTCCTGGGGAAGGCTTTTTCTACAGCCGAAATTCCCGGAATAGGTGAGATATTAGGCGATGAACGCAATAATATCGTCCTTCGCGGGAAGATTGTCAAGGTTGAATTTAAAGAATTGAAGTCAAAACGAATTCTCCTGGCTTTTCAAATAGCCGATAAGACAAACGGTATCAGCGCCAAAACGTTTATCGACACCGGCAATTCCGGAAAATTCGGCCGTAAAAACGCGCTGACGGACGAACAGCTGGCCGTGTTGAAGAAAACCATGGAAGTGAATACGTTTATTTATGCTCACGGTAACGTACGCTATGATAATTATCAAAATGACTATGTTTTAAATGCCGATGCCATTATGACGGCGGAAAGCAATGTCGTCGAACGGGTTGATGAAAATCCCACGCCCCGCGTTGAACTGCATCTTCATACGACGATGAGCGACATGGATGCGCTGATTACGGTTAAAGATCTGATCAGGACCGTCAAAAAATGGAACCATCCGGCCGTTGCCGTCACGGATCACGGCGTCGTACAATCCTTTCCGGCCTTACAGGAAATGGCTGCCGCCAATGATGTGAAAGTGGTATACGGTATGGAAGGCTATCTTTTTGATAATGAAATAGATAAATCATACCATATCATTATTCTGGCGAAAAATCAGATCGGCCTGCGTAATCTGTATAAACTTGTCAGTATTTCTCATTTAAAATATATTTACCGCGGCAGGCCGCGTATTCCCCGCGCTGTTTTAAATGAATACAGAGAAGGGCTTATTCTCGGTTCCGCCTGTGAAGCGGGTGAACTCATCCGCTCGATGGTACAAAAAAGATTGGCCTATGATGAACTGAAGAAGGTAGCTTCATACTATGATTATCTGGAAATCCAGCCGATTTGCAACAATGAATTCCTCGTCCGCGAAGGATATGTCGATGACGACGAAGGCTTGCGGGAGATCAACCGCACTATACTGAAGCTCGGCGACGAGTTGGGTAAGCTGACCGTCGCAACCTGTGACGCCCATTTTCTTAATAAAGAAGACAAGATATACAGAGAGATCCTTATGACCGGCAAAGGCTTTAAAGACGCCGAATTTCAGCCGGACTTATATTTGCGCACAACTGACGAAATGATTGACGAATTCTCCTACCTGGGGGAAGAGCGGGCCAGAGAAGTCGTAATTACCAACCCGAATAAGATTAACGCCATGATTGACGCTGTCACGCCCGTACCGAAAGCAAACCTCTATTTCCCGAGAATTGAAGGGGCGTCTGAAGCGTTGAAACAAATGTGTCTGGATAAGGCTCACAAGATATACGGCACCCCGTTGCCGGCTGTAGTTGAAACCAGACTGAATGAAGAATTTACTTCTATTTTCGGCAACGGGTTCGGCGTGCTTTACTATATTGCGCATAAACTGGTAAAGCATTCTAACGATGACGGCTATCTCGTGGGATCCCGCGGCTCGGTCGGTTCGTCTTTCGTCGCCACCATGGCGGATATAACGGAAGTTAACCCGTTGCCGCCTCACTATGTATGCCCCGCGTGCCGGTACAGTGAATTTTTTGAAGACGGTTCCGTAGCCGGCGGCTTCGATTTGCCGGATAAACCGTGTCCCGTCTGCGGCACACCCCTTCATAAAGACGGGCATAATATACCGTTTGCCGTTTTTCTCGGTTTTGAAGGCGATAAGGTTCCCGATATCGATCTTAATTTTTCCGGCGAATATCATCCTAAGGCGCACAAGTATACGGAGGAGCTGTTCGGCAAGGACAATGTGTTTCGTGCAGGGACCATCGGTGCGGTCAAAGACAAGACGGCCTTCGGATATGTGAAAAAATGGGCCGAAGCGCGCGGCATTACGGCCAATGATGCATATATTAACAGTCTTGTTAACGGCTGCACGGGCATCAAAAACACGACGGGGCAGCATCCGGGCGGTGTTATGGTCATACCCCGTGATATTGATATACATCATTTTACGCCCGTCCAGTATCCGGCCAATAAGAAAGATTGCGGTATCATAACGACGCACTTCGATTACCATTCTATTGAAGGCCGGCTCGTCAAACTCGATATTCTCGGGCATGATGATCCGACGGTAATTCGCATGCTTGAAGATATGACGGGGATTAAGGCGACGACCGTACCTTTTGACGATCCGCAGACGATGAGCCTTTTCAGTTCTACCGAGGCGTTGGGGCTGACGCCCGAAGAATTAGGCTCTCCCGTAGGGAGTCTGGGTATCCCCGAATTCGGTACGTCTTTTGTCAGGAAAATGCTCGTCGATACGCGTCCGAAAACCTTTTCCGGTCTCGTCCGCATATCCGGTTTCTCGCACGGTACGGATGTCTGGCTGAATAATGCGCAGGAATTAATCACCTCCGGTACGGCAACGTTGAATGAAGCCGTATCTGCACGCGATGATATTATGAACTATCTCATCAATCACGGGGTCAAGCCGAAAACGAGCTTTAAAGTTATGGAAAATGTCCGTAAGGGGAACGGTATTGATAAGCCTGAAAAGGCGACGGGACGAAAGACCACCGACTATGAAGGCGAATTGCGGAAGAATAATATTCCCGAATGGTTTATTCAATCGTGCTCGAAAATCGGCTATCTCTTTCCGAGGGCTCATGCGGTAGCTTATGTCATGATGGCTTTCCGTATTGCCTGGTATAAGATTAATCAGCCTCTTGCTTATTATGCGGCTTTCTTTACCGTTCGCGCCAAGGCGTTCAGTATACCCATGATGGTACACGGCCTTGACACGGCGCGGAAAGCGATGAAGGTGATCGCTGCAAAAGGCGACAACGCGACGAAAATTGAAGAAGATCTGTATACGACGTTGGAACTGGTAGTGGAAATGAATTTACGCGGCATCTCTTTTCTGAACATTGATATTAATAAATCCGATGCCACGAAGTTCATCATCTGTGACGGCAAAATCCTGCTTCCTTTTACGGCGCTCGACGGATTGGGGAAGAATGTTGCCGAACAGATCGTGGCGGCCCGTGAAGAACAGCCGTACTCGTCTAAAGAAGACCTGAAATACAGAGGCAAGGTCGGACAGACATTGATCGACGCCTTGGCGGAACAGGGCTGTTTAGGAGAACTGCCGGAAGATGAACAGCTTGACTTATTTGCTATTTAAAGAAGTATGGACAAGCCGATAGGTGTAGCTTATAATAAAGAGCAAATTTATCCGGTATTATTCAGGAAGCGGGGTGATTGCAGTGAGCGTTAATGAAAAGCTGAAAGACGGACTTCATGACCAGCTCTTCGAGGCTGTTTTACAGTTGAAATCCCTGGAAGAATGTTATGAATTTTTTGAGGACATCTGCACGGTGCAGGAAATGAAGGCTATTTCAGCGCGTCTGGAAGTAGCTCGTATGCTCAGAGCCGGAGATATTTATGAGGATATTGTGAAGAAGACCGGGGCCAGTACGGCCACCATCAGCCGGATCAAACGGTGCTTGAACTACGGCACGGGCGGTTATGATAAAATCATGGAGCGCATGGCTGCGGCTGATCCCGATTTTTTTGAAAAGGGAAGGCATAAAAAATAATTACTAATAAAGGAGTTTTTAACTATGAAAGCACTTTTACAGGAATTTAAGACTTTCGCCGTACAGGGGAATGTCATGGACATGGCGGTCGGCGTCGTCATCGGTGCGGCTTTCGGAAAAATCGTAGCCTCGTTGGTAACGAATGTCATTATGCCGCCTATCGGTATCCTTCTCGGCGGTGTGGATTTTACCGATTTTTTTATTCCCCTCAGTTCAACGACGGCTAAAACTCTTGCTGAGGCTCAGGCGCAGGGCGTGCCTGTTATTGCGTACGGCCTTTTCCTGAATACGGTAATCGAATTTATTATCATCGCCTTTGCTATTTTCATTATCATCGGACAGCTTAACCGCTTAAAGAAGCCTGCGGCTGCGGCGGAGGCGAGCCTCTGCCCCTTCTGCAAAGAACCCGTGGCGGCAGACGCAAAACGCTGCCCCCATTGCACGAGTGAAATAAAGGCATAACAATGCGTTCAAAAATCGGGATCACTTTTTTTCGTAACGGCAACGTAAATATATACGATGCGACGCTGTCCGAAGAATTATGGCACGATTACAAGGCCTTTGCACAACTGGCGGCCGTGAAAAAACAAAAAGATACGCGGCAGGGGGAATGGGCGGCCCGAAGATATGAAAGAGCCGCGGCGCTTTCTTTATATGCCTTTTTCGAGATTGTCCTGAAAAATTGGTATGCCGAACTGAAAGAAACGTGCTTTTGCCCGTACGGAGCCGAAGCCCCGCTCTTTCAAACCGTGCGGCTTTTACGAGAATACGCCGCTACCCGGGGCGGAAGGGGGCAAACGTACAATATCGGCCATTTACAGGCTTTATTGGAGCGATATGAGCGGCATGACGGCACGGTATGGGAACATGCCAACGCCGAAATGCTGGCCGACAGTGAAAAAACGTTTGTTTCTTTTCTCAATTATGTGGAAACGAATACGGAATTGAAACGGTTCCGGTCAACAGGAGAGCAGTCTAAAAATCTGCTCGACCGGCTCGGAAAATTTTTGCGGGACGAGCCGTAAGCGGGTAGTTCATATATTACGATAAGGTGCCGGTAAGGGACCTTGATTTCAAAAATATAAGTTCCGTTTTGTACAATTTAAATATCCGTGTATTCTTGGCAATGCAGTAAAGTCATCAACACGGTAACAATAAGGCAAGAAAAGCATACTAAAGCCGTGTTTTTGTGATAAATAATGTGTTTTACAGTAGATTTTTTTCTTAAAGGTGATATACTTATAACTGTAAAGAGGTGGTTTTAAAGGGTAAGGATTACTTTATCTTCGCCAAATCTGTGAAAAAAATCACGCTAAAGGAGGAGTTCAACATGTTTTGTAAAAAAGTAATGGTTATTGGTGCAGGTACGATGGGATCGGGTATTGCTCAGGTATTCCTCACACACGGCTGTGACGTAGTCCTCAACGACATCAAACAGGAATTTATCGACGGCGGTATTAAAAAAATCGATAAGAGCCTCACGAAATTGGTGGCGAAAGAAAAAATGACGCAGGCAGACAAAGATGCAGCCATGGGCCGCATTACAAGTTTTGTTGAAATTACGGAAGACGGCATGAAAGATGTCGATCTCGTAGTGGAAGCCGCTATTGAAGATATGAAGATCAAGGCTCAGATTTTCAAAAATCTGGGTGAAAAATGCCCGGCTCACACCATTTTGGCATCAAATACGTCGTCCTTGCCCATTACGAAGATTGCCGCCGCTACCAACCGTCCGGACAAAGTTATCGGCATGCATTTCTTCAACCCCGCGCCGGTCATGAAACTGATTGAGATCATCAACGGGATCGCAACATCTGACGAAACGTTCAAAAAAGTATTCGAAGCGTCTCAGGAACTCGGCAAGAGCCCCGTTAAGGTTAATGATTTCCCCGGTTTCGTAGGCAACCGCGTTGTTATCCCCATGATCAACGAAGCCATTCAGGCTTTGATGGAAGGTGTTGCGTCCAAGGAAGATATTGATGCGGTCTGCAAGCTCGGCTTCAATCATCCTATGGGACCGTTGGCTCTTTCCGACCTTATCGGCAATGATGTTGTTCTCCATATTATGGAAGTATTGTATGAAGGGTTCGGCGATCCCAAATATCGTCCGAGCGCGCTTCTTCGCCAATATGTCAATGCAGGCTACTTGGGCCGCAAGACGGGCAAAGGCTTTTACGATTACGAATAAATTTTTACTCCCTTGTGCCGCTACGGCATAAAGAGGCGCCTTCCGCAAGGAAGGCGTTTCTTTTTATGTTCTGCTGTGTTTATAAGGCGCCGTTTGTTAGGGTATTTTTTTCGGGAAAAGCGGAAATTTTCGATTCTTATGGTATAATGGATTAGAATTTATTCAGCAGAAGGTGAAATAATGATCCTCTCAGGAAAAGAAATAGTCAAGCATATGGGGAAAGAAATCGTTATTGAACCGTTCGATCCGAAACGGGTAAATCCGAACAGTTATAACCTTTCCCTGTATAATGAACTGATGGTATATAATGACAGAGAACTGGATATGGCAAAGCAGAATTCAGTATCGGTTATCAGGATGCCCGAAGAAGGGTATGTGCTGCAGCCGAATACGCTTTATCTGGGCAGAACCAATGAGTACACGAAAACAGAAAATTATATACCCATGCTGGAAGGGCGTTCGTCGGTCGGCCGCCTCGGCGTTTTTATTCACGTGACGGCCGGATTCGGCGATGTAGGGTTTGCCGGGTATTGGACGCTGGAAATATTCTGTGTCCAGCCGATTCGCATTTATCCGGATGTGGAAATTTGTCAAATTTACTATCACGACATAGACGGCGAATACGATTGTTACGAAAGCGGCAAGTATCAGCACAATAACGGGATCCAGCCGTCCATGCTCTGGAAGGATTTTCTTAAATAGGCCATGCTGCACCGTATTGATATAAAAGAAATTAAAGGAATACGCATCGGTCATGCCGAAGATACGTGCGGCGGTACAGGCTGTACCGTATGCATTGCCCCGGGCGGCGCTCCGTGCGGTATAGATGTGCGCGGCGGCGGGCCGGCATCGCGCGAAACGGAACTGTTGAAACCGACAGCTGCAGCGGAATGTGTTCATGCCGTGATTTTATGCGGCGGCAGCGCTTTCGGCCTGGCCGCGGCCGACGGGGTTATGAAATATCTGAAAGAACGGGATATAGGCTTTGAAACCGCTTACGGCGTCGTCCCACTGGTTGCCGCTTCCTCTGTCTTTGACCTGCCCTGCGGCGACAGTACGGCTTATCCTGACAGTTCGATGGGATATAAAGCGGCGGTGGCCAGTGAAATGAACGATCCCCGTGAAGGAAATTTCGGCGCCGGTACCGGTGCTACCGTAGGGAAAATGCACGGTGCGGAATTCGCCATGAAATCAGGACAGGGTATATGCGCCTTACAACATGGCGATGTACAGGCGGGGGCACTTGTTGTCGTCAATGCATTGGGCGACGTATATGACGGGAAGAATACTGTTCTTGCAGGTATGCGGCGTGCCGACGGCGGCGGTTTTGCCGATTCGTCGCGGTGTCTGGCTGAAGAGGGGCTGCACGTATGGGATAAAAACGGCGCCGCCGCAAATACGACGATCGGGTTTGTCGTGACAAACGGTATCTTTACTAAAACGGAAATGAATAAAATCGCCGCCCTTGCTTCCAACGGCTTGGCCCGTTCCATCCGGCCGGTCAATACGACCGCTGACGGAGATTCTCTCTACGCCTTGTCTACAGGCGGGACGAAAGCGGATCTCAATCAGGTCGGCGAGTTGGCGGCCCTGGCGGTGGAAAAAGCGGTTCGTCGTGCCGTGCTTACGGCGCAGGCGGCCCACGGTTTTGCCGCTTTGAGAGACTCATAATAAAAAGGGGCTGTAACATAAGTGCGCCTAAACACAATGGCTGGCAATTTTTCACGCAAATGAAAAATGCCAGCGATTGTGTTAGTTATGGGAAAGAAAGAGGGCTGTAACAAAATGAGTTTTTAAACTCATTTTGTTACAGCCCCTTTTATTATGACTTGAAATACGGTTTGAAAACGGAACGGTTCGGTTCTTTTCGTTCCTTCGGGCCGTCTTTGCGTTTTTGACCGTTCGGACGGCTGTTACGGGTTTTACCGTCCTTATTCTTACTGACGGGGAAACGGTTGTTTTTTTTGCCGTTGCCGCGGCGCTTATCGCTGTGAGAACGACTGCCGCCGCTGTTTCTGTCGCGGCGGCGGTGTATGCGCAAAGGCGCTTCTTCCGTGATCTTGACCGGCGTCGTGTCCGGTTCTTTGGTCAGCAGTTTTATAGCCGCCGCGACGAGAGCGACAGAGTCGTAATTATCCAGGAGTTCTTCCGCACTGGCGCGATACCCGCCGATGTCCCCTTCTTCGGCAGTGTTTGCCAAGGTGCGCAGAGCACTTTGCTGAGCGCCTTCCAGTGCCTCGGAGAAGGACGGCGCTTTGCGGCGGGTGATGCGATGCTTAATCAGTTTTTCAATCGTACGCAGGTGGTCGATTTCACGGGGGATAACGAAAGTCGTCGCTTCACCGCTTTTGCCGGCACGGCCTGTACGACCGACACGGTGTACATAGCTTTCCGGGTCCTGCGGTAAATCGTAGTTGAAAACGTGTGTGACGCCGCTGATATCAAGCCCGCGCGCGGCGACGTCCGTCGCAACGAGAATGTCAATGGTTTTTTCACGGAACTGGCGGATGACGGAGTCACGTTTTGCCTGCGTTAAATCGCCGTGAATGCCTTCGGAAGAATACCCGCGTTTTTTTAACCCTTCCGACAACTCGTCAACACGGCGTTTGGTGCGAACGAAAATAATAGCCAGTTCCGGTTCCTGCAGGTCAAGCAGACGACAGAGTACGTCGAATTTCTGCCGATCGGCCACTTCAATATAGGCCTGCTCCACCAGATCAATCGTAACTTCTTTTGTTTTCATACGTATGATTTGCGGCTCGTGCAGGAATGTTTCCGCCAATTTCTGGATGGGTGCGGGCATGGTGGCGGAGAAGAGCAATGTCTGCCGCGTTTCCGGTGTAGCCGACATAATGAGATTGATATCGTCGATAAAGCCCATATTCAGCATTTCGTCCGCTTCGTCAAGGACGATTGTGGAAATATTGTTGAGTTTTATGGTGCCTCGTTTCATGTGATCTATTAAGCGGCCGGGCGTGGCGACAATGATCTGAGGCGCCTTGCGCAGACGGCGCAGCTGACGCTCTATATCCTGACCGCCGTAAATGGGCAGGGCCTGAATGGGCGTGTACTGCGCGAGATGGTTAACTTCTTCGGCAACCTGAATAGCCAACTCGCGCGTCGGAGAAAGGACTACGGCTTGTAATTCTTTCGGTATGCCTGCAGCGAGGATTTTTTCCAAAGCGGGAATACCGTAAGCGGCCGTCTTGCCCGTACCCGTCTGAGCCTGGCCGATCATATCATGCCCTTCCATCGCGACAGGAATAGATTCACCTTGAATAGGCGTGGGTTCTTCAAAGCCCATTTCATTCAACGCATTAATAATGACATCACTGATGTTCAGATTTTTAAATTTTTCTAACATGTATACCTCCCGTGAAACAACAACTTCATTATTATACCATACGTACGATATTTAAACCACCATGGAGGAAAATTTTCGGTTTATTACGGGGGACCGGTACGAGCAACGGCAGGAACATAACGGCGCGGGGCGCATAAAGACTTCCCGTACGGCCCCCCTTCTTCCGTATCTTGTTCATTAGGTGCTCCCGTGCCGCTTTGCCTTCCTGTCCGATCGGGCCGCCGTGCTCGTCGCAAATGTCCGGTTACGCTACGGCGTACCAATCGAAAAAGGGCATATTACCTTGCATTTTCGGCAGTAACTAATGTATACTTTATAATTGATGTAAAATGTAATAAAAGTGTTGGATTAATGGAGGTTGTAGCGTGTTTAATACATTGGTGCAGAGACTGCTGGGCAATAATACGGAACGCGAGTTGAAAAAAATGAAGCCCGTTGTCCGTCAGATTAATGATTTGGAACCTCAAATGACGGCGTTGAGCGATACGTCTTTGCAAGAGAAAACATTTGAATTTAAACGGCGTCTCGCCGCAGGTGAAACGTTGGACGATATATTGCCGGAAGCGTTTGCCGTCGTGCGTGAAGCGTCGCGCCGCGTTCTCGGCATGCGGCACTTCGATGTGCAGCTCTTAGGCGGCATTGTACTCCATCGCGGCGATATTGCCGAAATGAGGACCGGTGAAGGCAAGACACTGGTAGCCACGCTGCCCGTCTATTTAAATGCTCTTTCCGGTAAAGGGGCGCATGTCGTTACGGTTAATGACTATCTGGCGACGCGTGACAGTGAAGAAATGGGACAGGTTTATAAATTTCTCGGCCTTTCTGTCGGTCTTATTGTCCATGATCTCAATTATGAACAGCGCCGTCGCGCGTATGCCGCCGATGTCACGTACGGCACCAATAATGAGTTCGGTTTCGACTATCTCCGCGATAATATGGTTATCAGCAAGGAGCAGATGGTACAGCGGCCGCTTCACTACTGCATTGTCGACGAAGTTGACAGTATTCTTATTGACGAAGCGCGTACGCCTCTTATCATTTCCGGCCCCGGTGAAAAGTCGACGGATCTTTATTATACCCTGGCGGCAATTGTCAAACGGCTGACGCCGGAAGACTATACGATGGATGAAAAGCAAAAGACCATTGCGCCCACGGATTCGGGCGTGGCAAAGGTTGAAAAAATGCTCGGCATCGACAATATGTTTGACAACGAGCATCTCGATTTGAACCATTTGGTCATTCAGGCATTACGCGCAAATTTTATGATGCACCGTGATAAAGATTATGTTGTCAAAGACGGAGAAATAGTTATTGTCGATGAATTTACGGGCAGGCTCATGTTCGGCCGCCGTTACAGCGACGGACTGCATCAGTCTATTGAGGCGAAGGAAAACGTCAAGGTCCAGGGCGAAAGCAAGACCTTGGCAACGATTACCTTCCAGAATTACTTCCGTATGTATAAGAAACTGTCCGGTATGACCGGTACGGCAAAGACGGAAGAAGATGAATTCAATAAAATTTACAAGCTCGATGTCTATGTCATTCCGACGAACAGGCCGTCTATCCGCAAAGACCTTCCCGATGTCATTTATAAAACGAAGAACGCCAAGTACCGTGCCGTAGTCCGTGAAGTGGAGAAAAGACACGCTACGGGCCAGCCTATCCTCGTCGGCACGACTTCCATCAATCAGTCTGAAATCATCAGCCGGCTCTTGAAGGAAAAAAATATCGTTCACAATGTGCTGAACGCCAAGTATCATGAAAAAGAGGCTGAAATTATCAAGGATGCCGGTCAGAAAAATACGGTTACCATTGCTACGAATATGGCCGGCCGCGGTACGGACATTAAACTGGGCGAAGGCGTGCCTGAAATGGGAGGCTTGATGATCATCGGTACGGAACGCCATGAAAGCCGCCGTATCGACAATCAGCTGCGCGGCCGTTCCGGCCGTCAGGGGGATCCCGGTTCGACACAGTTCTATCTTTCTCTGGAAGACGACCTGATGCGTATTTTCGGCGCCGACAATATTTCCAGATTTATGGATAAGCTCGGTATGGAGGAAGACGAGCCTATTGAGCATTCCATGATTACTAAATCGATTGAAAAAGCGCAAAAGAAGGTGGAAGCGCATAATTTTGAAATTCGTAAGTATGTCCTTGAATATGACGATGTTATGAATCAGCAGCGTGAAGTGCTTTATGCGCAGCGTCGCAAGGTATTGACGTCCGATTCGCTGAAAGAAACGATTCTCGGCATGATCGACGACATTATCCTCGACGGTTTGACGACCTATGCGAACGAAAAACTCTATCCGGAAGAATGGGATTTTGCAGGGCTGCTCGGCCTGATGGAACAGTACTTTGTGCCGAAAGGCTCCATTACGGTTGCGGAGCTGGAAAACCTCAGCCGTCCGGAAGTACAGGAAAAATTGACTGAATTGGCTGTTGATCTGTACGATCGGCGTGAAGCCGAAATCGGCAGTGAGACGATGCGTGAGCTTGAAAAAGCGATTATGCTGCGCGTTGTCGACAGCAAGTGGATGGATCATCTCGACGCCATGGACGCTCTGAAAGAAGGCATCAATTTACGTGCGTACGGTCAAAAGAATCCGATTGTTGAATATAAATTCGAAGCGTACGAAATGTTCGAAGAAATGGTTGAATCCATCAAACGGACTGTCGTGACCTTCCTCTACCATGTACAGGTTACGTTCAACCGTCCCGTACCGCAGGCAGAAGATCATTTGCAGGGAGCAAAAGAAATTCATGCCGATTCGGACACGCCCGGCGGCGTCGTTGTGGAGGAAGAATCGAGAGATTTGAATACAACTGTAACCGACAAAGAAAAAACGGAAGAGTAACGTCTTCCGTTTTCTATATGTTGTTGTCTGGCATTTAAAGGACGGTGATTCTTGTGTTATTGGAAGAAATGCGTAAACCCATTGAAGACTTGCAAATAAAAATACAGGAAATCGGGGATTCACTTTAACCTGGATAAAAAGAGAGAACGTATTATGGATCTGGATATGCAGATGAGCGATCCGGATTTTTGGAATGATCCCGATAAAGCGAAAATCGTTTCGCAGGAAGCGACGAAGCTCAAGGAAGAAGTTCAGGGACATGACGACCTGGCTGAAGAAGCGGCCGAACTCCATGAACTCTGTGAGATGGCTCTGGAGGATGGCGACCCTTCGTTTACCGCCGAAATTGAACGCCAATATAATCATCTGCTCAGGGAGTTGGAGCGGCGGGAAGTATTGCTCCTTCTTTCGGGAGAATACGATTCATGTAATGCCATTATGACCTTTCATGCCGGTGCGGGCGGTACGGAAGCGCAGGATTGGACGCAGATTGTCGTGCGTATGTACAGCAGGTGGGCTGAACAGCACGGTTACAAGATTCGTATGATAGATTATCAGGCCGGTGATGAAGCCGGTATTAAAAGCTGTGCTTTTACTGTCGAAGGAGAAAACGCATACGGATATTTGAAGTCCGAAAAAGGCGTCCATCGTCTGGTCCGCATTTCCCCTTTTGATGCCAATGCGCGCCGTCATACGTCTTTTACCGCCGTCGACGTCATGCCCGAACTGCCGGACGATGTGGAGGTGGAAATCAACATGGACGATGTCCGCGTCGATTATTTCCGGGCTTCCGGCGCGGGCGGCCAGCATGTCAACAAAACGAGTTCCGCCGTCCGCATGACTCATATTCCGACGGGGATTGTCGTACAGTGCCAGAATGAACGGTCACAGGTACAAAACAGAGAAATGTGTATGAAATACTTGCGGGCAAAACTTTTTGAGTTGGAAGAAGAAAAAAAAGAACGGCTTCGCGCCGAACTGACGGGAACACAGCAGGCCATCGAATGGGGCAGCCAAATCCGTTCCTATGTATTCCATCCGTACACGCTTGTCAAAGATCACCGCACGGGTGTGGAAACGGGCAATATCCAAGCCGTTGCGGACGGGGATATCGATATGTTCATTGAAGGATATTTGCAGTTTCTGAAGAACCGGAGTAACAAAATGAAGGAAGAAGTATAATGAGAAAACTTTTAGCCGTCATTTTTATGGCGGCGAGTATTTGCGGAGCCGCGCAGCTGTGGGGGCAGGAGGCGGCGGAAACGGCGCTGTATCATTCGCTGCAGGGACGTATGAATGTTTCCCGCAAGGATGTGCGCGTCGTTGCCGATCCGGGTATGAAAATTCTCATCGGCCGCCTTGACGCTGTTGATATTCACAGCGGGGCTTTCACTGTGGGAAAGCTCCGGTTCGAATCTTTCGACTGTTCTCTTGACCGTCTCAGCATTAACCCGTTTGAAACGCTTCTGCATACCCGGTTGTCCGTCGGCCGTGCTGCAGGCGGACAGGTACAGGCGGTGATCGGCGCCCGGGATTTGGAAGAATATCTGCGGGCCAGGACGGATAAAATTGCCGGCGCCGTCGTTACCTTTGAAGGCGATGAGGTGCATGTGCGCGGAGATATAGGGTTGGGCGGTCTCATTTCGGCGGCCGCCGATGTGACGGGGAAGTTTGTAGTTGAAGGTACGTCTCTCAAATTCGCTCCCACCCGTATTTACGTTGAAGGGGCAGGAAAAAAGTTCGGGACAGAAACTGTGGGGAAGGTGGAAATATATGATTTTGACAATTTCCCCTTCGGCCTGGTTCCCGACAGTGCAGCCATAGAAAATAATCGTTTAGTTATTCACGGCCGAGTCCGATGATATACAATAAGGTGGATATGATGAAGATAAAGGAAAAGAGAAGTATGTTGTATATGCTGGCGGCCGTCGCGGTCGGGTTTATCTGTGCCGTTGTCCTCTGTTTTTCCCGCTATCAGGTGGAACTGCGTTCGATGTCCGTTGAGCAGGCTATGGACTATGAGGCCCTTGCGGCCGTGGCCCGTAACGACGGGTATACGGTCCGCGATGCCGAACAAATGGCGAGAGAATCGGGAATCACATCTTTTGCCGTTTATGAAACGACCTTGAATAAATTGGCCCAACGCGGCGATATATCTCTCGTTACAGCATTAACCGCACGTCTTTACTATCCGCAGCTTCATGTAGACGGTGATACATATACGTATTATCTTGTCGGAAAGCCGAGGAGCGAAGAAGATCCGTATTTCGATGAGGTAAAGGAGGACCTCATTGCCCGTCTCGGTACGGACAATGTAGCCGATTTCTCCGACAATACCGGCCGGATACTCGGATTGCGCGGTGCCATGCCCGATTTAGGCGATCTGAATCTCGGCATTCTTTCGGCCGATGCTAACCATATAACCGACATGGGCTTCGGCGTTATCCTGCGGCCTACGAATTACGCCGATCCGACAAAAGAAGATATAGACGGCTTTTTTCAACGCGTAGACAAGATCCGCGGCGTCACAGGGATCATGTTTGTCGGTAAAGAAGTTCTCGGATACTCGGCTGACGAAGATAAGCGAGACGAACTTCTTGCCTATACGGCCAAGCACATGACGGCGCGGCACATACCTTTTTATATGATTGAAGCGGCTAATCAGCTGCAATATGATCAACAGGACGGCATGTATAAGCTGGCCGATCTTGTCGCGTATGACACGGCGCGCGTTTATGCCATGAGCAAGGATGAGCTCGACAAGGTCACGGAAGAAGAAGGCGCTATGCGTTTTTACATCAGTGACTTGGAGCGCAACTGCCGCGTCAATCTGTATCCCCTGTACAAGCGGCCGCTGCACGGCATGAGCCGTACTAAACGGACCTTTGATTATATCGGGCAGGCATCCGCTAAACTGATGGAACGGGGGTATGATTTGAAAAAAGCGTCAATCATGCCCGTTTATTATCCGCAGGAACTTTTGTTGGCCCTTGTTGCGGCGGCCGCTTTCTGTGGCATGCTGTTCACGCTGAATCTTATTTTTCCCTTACCGGAAACGGTAAATTTTGTTCTTCTGGCGGCGGGGATTATTGCGGGCGCAGGTGGCGCGGTCATGATTTCCTCTCCTTTATTTCTGCAGATCGTGGCCGTGGGCTGTGCCGTATGCGCGCCTGTCGCGGCGGTTCTCCTTTTGCTTGACAAGTACAGTCAAAAGAAAATTACGGAGGTCATTGGCTATAAAAGGGTCATTACGGACGGCGCTGTCGGACTTACTGCCGCCGTTGCCGTTGCCATGACGGGCGGTATATATATTGCTTCGCTTCTCGGCGATATCCGCTTTTTCATGGAATTTAATTTTTACAGAGGTGTAAAACTGACCTTCGTTTTGCCTCTTGTCTTGACGGCGATTGCTTATATTCATCGTTTTCCGCTGTTAGGCGGCCCCGTTTCGACGGTAGAGGGATTCCCCGATTTCGTACGGCGCTTTCTGGCGGTTCCCGTACGTATGGGAACGCTGGTTATCGTCGGACTGCTCGGCTTGGCGGCTGTCGTGTTTGTCGGCCGCAGCGGTCATACTGCCGGCGTTCCCGTGCCGGGCATAGAAGTGGCGATGCGCCGTTTTCTGGAAAATATCATGTTTGCCCGGCCGCGAGAAAAAGAATTTCTTATCGGCCATCCCGCTTTTTTCCTCATGGTGGCGTCTATTTACCGCAAATGGCCTCAATTGCTGCATTTCTTCCTGGTCGTCGCTTCCGTTATCGGACTCGGTTCCATGGTGGAGACATTTGCGCATATACGGACCCCTTTTCTTGTATCCTTTATCCGCGGTATAAACGGATGGCTTACCGGTCTTGTCATCGGCATTTCCGTCATCGTGGCGATTGCGTTTCTCCGTTATTTGACGTCCTGGCTCGGAAAGCAGGTATCTCATGATAACTGAAATCGTCATATCCGGTTACTACGGCTTCGCCAATGCCGGTGATGAAGCCATGCTGACAGCGTTAATCGCTTCGCTGCGAAAAGTCGTGGATCATGCGGAAATTACGGTCATTACAGGCAATCCGGCACTGACGCGGAAGAATCACGGCGTCAATGTCGTGCACCGTTTTAACCTTTTAGCCATTGCTTTTGCGGTGCGCCGCTGTGATTTACTGATCAGCGGCGGCGGCAGTCTGCTCCAGGATGTCACGAGTTCGCGCAGCCTGTATTATTATTTGCTGATTATGCGCATCGCGCTCTTTTTTAATAAGCCGGTCATGCTTTATGCTCAGGGTATAGGCCCGATCAACGGTGCAGGCGCGCGTGATTCCGTGCGTAAGGTGTTGCAGCGGGCGGCTCTGATCACCGTTCGGGATGAAGAATCCCTGGTCGCTTTACGGAATATCGGCGTGACCGTGCCGCCGGTTGAAGTAACGGCGGATGCGGTTTTATCCGTGCCCCTGCCGGAAAAAGAAATCGGTGCGGCTATTTTAGAGAAATACGGCGTCCCGGAAAAGGGGAAAAAAATCGGTATCGCCTTCCGGAACTGGCAGGGGCTGGAAGATCATAAGTCCGAACTGGCCGAAGCGGCCGACCGATTAACCCGGCTGTATGACAGCCGTATTGTGTTTATTCCCATGCAGTTTCCGGCAGACGTACAGGCGGCCGAAGAAATTGCCGCCCATATGTCGGAAGATGCAATTGTCCTCAAAGAGGCGTATAATACGGAAGAGTTCATGAGCCTTATAGGAGCAATGGATCTGATCATCGCCAACCGGCTCCATGCGCTCGTTTTTGCGGCGGTTATGGATATACCCGTGACGGCCGTATCATACGATCCGAAGATTGACGGGTTTGTTTCTCTCATCGGGGAAACGGTTTGTACCACCATGGAGGCGTTAAGCGCCGCCGCCGTCGTCGAGGGTGCGTCCGCGAAGTTGCAGCACCGTGCGAAAGACGAGGCGGTACGGGCACGTATTCAAGCTTTGAAAAACAGGGCCTGGCGCAATAACATCCTCGTCGCGGAACTCTTGAAAAAAAGTGGGCGTTACTCAGAATAAGCTGTAAAGAGGTGTGCATATGATTGATTTTAAAAACGTATCAAAAATATATGATAACGGTTCCGTTGCCCTGGACAATATCGATATTCATATCGGCAAAGGGGAGTTCGTTTTTCTCGTCGGCGCCAGCGGCGCGGGAAAATCGACGTTTATCAAGCTTCTGTCACATGAGGAAGTGCCGACGAAGGGCAGTGTCATCGTCGACGGTACGGAAGTAAACCGTATCAGGAAAAGCCGTGTTCCCTATTTGCGCCGCAGTATGGGCATCGTCTTTCAGGACTTCCGCCTGCTGCCGAATAAAACGGCCGCTGAAAATGTGGCCTTTGCGATGGAGGTCATAGAAACGCCGAAACGGATCATGAAAGAACGCGTGCGTACAGTCCTCGATTTAGTCGGTCTCGCCGGTAAAGCCGATGAGTTGCCGCAGAATCTGAGCGGCGGTGAACAGCAGCGTGTAGCCATTGCCAGAGCTATCGTCAACAGGCCGCTGCTGCTTATTGCGGACGAGCCGACAGGCAACTTGGATCCGGAAACGTCGAAGGGGATCATGGACATTTTTACCAAAATAAACCATATGGGGACGACCGTCCTCATGGTTACGCATGATAAACAGATGGTCGATTTAATGAATAAACGCGTTATTGAAATCGATAACGGTAAAATCGTGCGCGATGAATTGAAAGGAGGCTACGGTGATGAAGATTAGAACGATGAAGTATTATACGTCCGAAGCCTTCAAGTCTTTTTGGCGCAACAGCTTCATGTCCGTTGCTTCTATTGCGACGGTGGCGCTGGCGCTCTTTATCCTGGGACTCTTTTCCATGCTCGCCGCCAATCTGGACTACTTTGCGGATAATCTGGAAAATCAGGTACAGCTCAGCGTTTATTTAAAGGACGATTTGAAGACGGATCAGGTTATGGCTGTAGGCAGGCAGCTGAAGGCCCTGCCGGATGTTAAAGAGCTGACCTTTACCAATAAGGATCAGGCCATGGAACGGATGAAGGAAAGAATGAAGGATCAGCCGGGGATCCTCGATGCGCTCGGCGGTAAAAACCCCTTGCCCGCATCCTATGAAATAACGTTTAACAATCCGCAGTCCGTAAAGTCGGCGGCAACCGAGGTCAGGGACATCAACGGTGTCGAAAGCACGCATTACGGACAGGACATTATCGAACAGCTTTTTAACATTGCCAACGTTATTCGCTGGGGCGGCATTGTCCTCATTGTTTTTCTTGCTTTTGCGACTCTTTTTATTATTTCCAATACGATCCGCCTGACCGTTTTCGCACGGCGCAAAGAGATCGGCATTATGAAATATGTGGGTGCGACGAACTGGTTCATCCGCTGGCCTTTTCTCCTGGAAGGATTGCTTCTCGGCTTTATCGGCGGGGTTATTGCCGATATCGCGCTTTTCCAATTCTATGAATTCGTCACGGAGTCCATTCATGAATCGCTGGCGTTCCTGCCGTTAATCGGTTTTTTCCCCTTTATGTATCAGCTTGCGGGCGGGCTGCTCCTGATCAGTATGGTTATCGGCGCCATCGGCAGTACAATTTCGTTGAAACGGTATATGAAGGTGTAACGTATGGGGCAGATAGTGATCACGAAGAAGAAATTAGCCGCTTTGGCCGTTGTTTTGCTCCTTGCGCCGTGTTTCTTCACAGCGGCGGAAGATGAAGATCTGCAGGGGCAGCTTACGGACGTACAGACTCAGATGGAGCAGCAGCAGCAGAAAAAAGGGGAGGCCGAAGCGACAATCGGGAATGTTTTTGAACGGTTGCGCGTCATTCAGGAAACCCTTGATGCGGCCATGAAAGAGTATAAGGACATTACGGCTCAGATTACGGAGACGGAAAAGAAAATTGCCGTTACGCAGGCGCAGCTGGATAAAGTTCAGAAACAGATGGAGTCCCGGCAGGGCATATTGAGCAGACGTATCCGTGACATTTATATGCACGGACAATTAAATTACCTGGATGTCGTCATCGGTGCCAAGGATTTTAACGATTTTGCCAACCGTGTCGAGTTGTTAAGGCGTATTATTTCCGCCGATATGGAATTGATAGCAACGATTAAGGATGAACAGAATCAGGTTGCCGCCGCCAAGGCGATATTGGAGGAGGAACGCGCCCGTCAGGCTCAATTGCAGGCTCAATCGGCGGCAAAAAAAGAAGAGATCGAAAAGCATAAAGCCGAACAGCAGGTCCTTTTGGCCAAGGCTCAAAATGATAAGGCCACGGCTGAAGCCGCATTGGCGGAACTTCAGGCTTCGTCCAATGCCATTACGGCTAAACTGCGGCAGCGGGCCGCCGAACGCGCAGCCGCCGCAGGTAGCGGCAGCGCCGCCTCGTATCAGCCTGTCAGCGGTTCCGGCGTTTTCATGTGGCCTGTCAGCGGACCCATAACATCGCCTTTCGGTTATCGCGAGCATCCTATTTTCGGCAGGCAGATCCTCCATTCCGGTATAGATATCGGTGTTGATGAAGGTACTCCCGTGGCAGCCGCCGATTCAGGCGTTGTCGTTGACGCGGACTGGCTGGGCGGTTACGGGTATGCCGTTATTATCGACCACGGCAACGGGTTGTCGACGGTTTACGGTCATAACTCGTCGCTGCTTGTTTCGGCGGGACAGAGTGTTTCCAAGGGACAGATTATTGCTTATTCCGGTTCGACAGGCAACTCGACGGGGCCCCATTGTCATTTTGAAGTGCGTTCCGGCGGCGAACCGGTCGATCCGATGGGCTATTTATAAGCAGGTAGACGATAGATGAAATTTACGAAACTTATTCTACGGTGTTTTGCGTTTATTCTGGCCGTGCTGGTCAGCGCAAACCTTCTCATTTGCGCCGCTTCATATACCTATTTAGGCGATCCGTTCGGTCTTTTTAAAGTTATTCGTATCATGCAGATCATGGAAACCCATTATGCCGGCGACTTGGACAGACATACACTTCTGAGCGGCGCCCTGCACGGGCTTGTCGATGCGGCGGGCGAAAAGCATACCGTCTTTTTGGACGGCGCCGAATATGAAGAATTCACCGAATCGACCAATGCTTCATACGGCGGTATCGGGGTCTATGTTTCCCAAACGGATCAAAAAGAGGCTTTTGTCGCCGGCGTCATTGAGGACAGTCCCGCCGAAGCGGCCGGGATTAAACGCGGTGATTTGATCGTTGCCGTTGACGGGAATCTTACGATCGGCCGGGATCTTGCGGAGGTGTCCGAAGATATACGCGGTGAAATAGGTACATCCGTTACGCTTACGATCAAACGCGGCGATGAAGCGCAGGATATTGCCGTCGTTCGCAGTGATATTACGATGAAGACGGTAGCCGGAAAGATGGTTGACGGCACGGATATCGGATATATCCGTATTTCTTCCTTCAGTACCGGTACAGGCGACGAGTTTGCCAAAGAGTATGAAAAATTAAGGGCTCAGGGCATGGAACGGCTTATTGTGGACTTGCGCAATAATCCGGGCGGTCTTGTAGATCAGGCCGCCCGTGTTGCCGAGTACCTGCTGCCTGCCGGAAGCACCGTCGTGTCATATACGCAGAAAAACGGTAAAAATGAAGTGTTTACGACATCTTCCGCAGATGATAAAATACCATTGGCGGTATTAGTCAATGAGAACTCGGCAAGTGCGGCGGAAATTCTCTCCGGAGATGTACAGGACACGCATGCCGGCGTTATCGTCGGCACGAAAACCTACGGAAAAGGAACCGTTCAGGGCGTTTATCCCGTAGGAACCGATGCGGTGGTGAAAGTGACCATCGCCAAGTATAAGACGGCAGGAGGAAGAGAAGTGGACGGTACGGGAATTGAACCCGATATGGCCGTGCAGCTGCAGGCGAACAGCACTACAGATTATCAACTCGAAAAAGCGATTGACGTTGTGCGTACAATGAATCTGAACAGATAGACTGAGACACGGTATATCTGTATACCGTGTCTTTTTTATACAGAGGAGAAACCATGTTTATAGACAGAGCCAGAATTTTTGTTCAGTCCGGCAAGGGCGGTGACGGTATGAGCAGTTTCCGTCATGAAAAATATGTCCCCAAAGGCGGCCCGAACGGCGGTGACGGCGGGCGCGGCGGGAATGTCGTTCTCGTTGCGGATCGCAATATGAATACACTTGTTGATTTTCGATATCGGCGGCTCTTTAAGGCCAAACCGGGCGGAAAGGGAGCGGGCAGCAATAAATACGGCGCCAATGCCGAGAATTTAATTATCCCCGTGCCTGTCGGTACGGTTATAAAAGATGAGGCGACGGATACGATTATGGCTGATCTCAGCCGTGACGGACAGGAAGCCGTCGTTGCCGCAGGCGGGCGCGGCGGCCGCGGCAATTACCATTTTCGGACGAGTTCGAACCGCACGCCTACATTTGCCGAAAAAGGCGAACCCGGCGTTGAACGCTGGCTGAAGTTGGAATTGAAAGTTCTCGCCGACGTCGGCCTCATTGGTTATCCCAGTGTCGGCAAATCCAGTATTTTGCGCAAAGTGTCGGCCGCGCAGCCGGAAGTGGCCGCTTATCATTTTACCACGCTCAACCCGATTCTCGGGGTAGTTGATTTGGAAGATCAACGGAGCTTCGTTATGGCCGATATCCCCGGTCTCATCGACGGCGCCAGTGAAGGCGTGGGCCTGGGGCATGACTTTTTGCGCCATATAGAACGCACAAAAGTCCTTGTGCATGTTCTCGATGTTTCCGGCACGGAAGGACGCGATCCTGTCGAAGATTTTGAGAATATCAATGCGGAGCTGGCCAAGTACAGTGAAAAGCTGGCTAAGAAACGTCAAATCGTGGCGGCCAATAAGACGGATCTTCTTGGCGGCGACAGTGATAATTTAAGCCGTCTGCAGGCGTATATGGACGAACGGCATATGGAAGTCTTTCCCGTTTGTGCCGTCAGCGGAGACGGTCTGCAGCCGCTCCTGGAGAGACTTTGGACATATATTCAGGAATATGAACCGGAGTCGGAAGAGATTGAAGAAGAAGTGCTTTATAAACCGGAAATTAAGGCCGACTTTGAAATAACCCGCGATAAGGACGGCGCTTTTGTCATTACGGGAATGCGTATTGAACGTCTCGTTGCCATGACTAACTTCGGTAATGATGAGTCCGTACGCCGTTTTCAGCGTATCTGGCGGTATATGGAGCTGGATAAGATGCTGAGAGAAGCCGGTATCCGGGACGGTGACACGGTACGCATTTATTCGACGGAATTTGAATATCATCAGTAGAATGTGAGGGCCTATGTTGACAAGCAAAGATAAACGGACTTTAAAAGCGATGGCGAGCCGCTTGCCGTCAGTCGTTCAAATCGGCAAGGACGGGCTCAGCAATCCCGTCATTGACAGCGCCAGAGCGGTCCTTACGGCGCGGGAGCTGATTAAAATCCATGTTCTTAAAAACGCCGATTCGGATATCCGGGAAACGGCGGCCGCCTTGGCCGGTATGCTGGGCGCCGAGTTGGTGCAAACGATCGGTCATTACGGCATCCTCTTTAAAAAAAAGAAGGAAAAGTCGAAATTTGATTTTATCAAAGGATAGATAAAAAGGAGGATACAGTGTTACGCGTATTCCGCGGTTATATCAAAACACTGCGGCAATATGCCGCGGCGCCGAAAACACAATATGAATACAAACATTACGGGATCTTCCTGGTCATGACGGCTCTTATCGTATTTTTTATTTGGGGAGGCATGTATCTCTGTTATGAAATGTGATCGTATCGGCGTAATGGGAGGTACCTTTAACCCTATTCATATGGGACACCTCATCATTGCCGAAGAAGGGCGTCAACAATTTCAGTTACCTAAAGTACTCTTTGTGCCGTCGTATATTACGCCCAACAAAGAAATACGCGGCGCAACGGCTGAAGAGCGGTTGGAGATGGTGCGCCTGGCCACGGCAAATAATCCGTATTTTGAAGTCAGCGATATGGAAATCAAACGCAAAGGCCGGTCGTATACGGTAGATACGTTACGCCGCCTGAAGGACAGGTACGGTCCCCGGTGTACGGTGTACTTTATTTCCGGTACCGATACGGTTGCGGACTTGCCTAACTGGCACGAACCGGAAGAGGTGCTGAAACTGTGCAAATTCGTCGGTGCCGTAAGGCCGGGCTGTACCGATTCGTTCAGAGAGGTTATTCACTCGTTCGGCAGGCTGGGTGAAAATATTCTGCCTCTTATTGTGCCGGCCGTGGATATTTCCTCATCGGCAGTACGTCGCCGTCTTGCCGCGGGAAAATCCGTGCGTTATATGATACCTGAAGAGGTATATGCGTATATAAAAGAGAAGAGGGTCTATGATATTCGATAAGGGATTTACGGAAAAATTGAAACTGGATATGGCGGAACGGCTGTCGCCGAAACGCTATAAACATACGCTGGGTGTTGCCGCCGCCGCCGTAAAATTGGCCCATATATACGGTCTTGATGAAGAAAAAGCGGAAGTGGCGGGATTACTGCATGATGCGGAAAAGGAAGTCGGTCTTGAAGAGATGCAGTCTCTTGCCGATTCCCTGTACGCCGATTCTCTGGATCCGGAAATTATGGAGCAGGCAAATCTCCTGCACGGTTATGCGGCGGCCGCATATGCCGTATTAAAATATAATATTCTCGATAAGGAAATCGTCGATGCCATCGCTCATCATACGACGGGCGCAAAAGAAATGAAACCGCTTGAAAAGGTTATTTTCATGGCTGATTATATTGAGGAAAACCGTGATTTTCCCGGTGTCGGTACCTTGCGGGAAATTGCTTTTAAAGATCTGGACAGGGCCGTTTTAGCCGGCTATGACATGACTATTTCTTATCTGCTGCAAGAGGAAAAAACTATATTTACGGGTACGGTCGTTAACAGAAACGCGCTGCTTAACGAAATGCGGCGCTGTCGCGGGAAGTAAAGATATGAAACGGGAAAATAAAAGAAGACCTACGGGGCGTAAACGAAATCATTCGGGGGTACATAAGAACGGTTCGACCGTTCGCAGGATCCTGATTCTTGTATCTGTTGTCCTTCTTGCATCTGTAGCGGTATTTACCTGGCATTCGCGTGATGCCGGCAACCCGTCGCCGACCGGCGGTGACAGCTTCAGCCAAGTAAGCGCCGATGTCCCCGTGTATATGCTTGTCGTCGGCGTGGATGAAGAAAATCCGCAGCAGTGTAATTTTATCGGCGTCGCCGCCGTTAATAAAGAAAAGAAACATATTGACATCATCATGTTGCCGGATAACACGAAAATTGAAGGCCGCAGGGAAAAGGGGCCGCAGACATTGGCTTCAGTCTACAGTGAAGGCGGTATAGTCCTTGTTCAGGCCGTAGTGGAGGATATGTTTCACGTCCCTGTCACCGGGTATGCCGTATTTAAAGAAGACGCGTTTATGAAGCTTATGGATATGAATGACGGCATGAATATGTACGTCGAAAAAAACATGTATCACGCGGACAGCAGCGGTACGGCGGATATCAATATTTTTCAGGGGTATCAGCATTTGAACAGCCGGGAAGCGCTCGGCTATATGCGGTATTTGGACAGTAACGGGACCTTGTCGCGGACGCAGCGGCAGCTGCGCTTTGTCAAGCTTTTTCTGACAGCCCGATTAAAACATTTCGGTATTGTGAATGCTGTTGAGGCGTACCGGTTCTGGAATAATGTGACGTCGAATATTTCCGCCAAAGATATGGCGCGTTTGGTCTATGCTTTCGGCGGCGCCGACAGTAAGGATATTTCTTTCTATATTCTTCCCGGGGAGTCGTCGCAGTTACATGATGACAAAGCCTTGGCCGACAGTAATTATTGGGTCTATGACCCCATTGAAGTACAGAAGGTTATCGGCCTGACCAACAATGCCCTGGCGGCGGATGTAGCGACCGTCCCCGAACGCCCCGAGCCGGCGGACGATAAGAGCGGGCGCAAAGGGGAGCGTAAGGATACGGCAAAAGACGATATAAAAGACGGAAAAAAGAAGAATGCCGATACACATGCAGACGGGAATAAAGTAAATAAACAATAAAGGAGAGCATACATGAATGAAATGAAAGAAGTATACCGAATAGCGGTACAGGCCGCTTATGCCAAGAAGGGCTATGATATTGCCGTCCTTGATATGAGAAGCACGTCACTGATGGCTGATAATTTCGTTATTGTCAGCGCACGGAACGCAAAACAGGCCCAGGCGATAGCCGATAATATAGACGAGTTTTTAAAGAAAGACGGGTATCTTGTCCGCCATAAAGAGGGATATGCCGGCGGGTCGTGGATTCTGCTTGATGCCGGTGAAACGGTCGTTCATATTTTTACGGAAGCGGAACGGGAATACTACGGCCTGGAAAATGTCTGGGCCGATGTCGAACGCATTCCTTTTGACGGTGAGCAATATGAGTAGCCCTTTACAGGAAAATACGATTGCCACGCTGAAAGTTCTGCGGCTCAGCGAGGCCGGCGCCTTCCTCGACGGCCGGACGGGAAATACGAATGACGATATCCTTCTTCATAAAAACCAGCAGACCGATGAAGTAAAGATCGGTGACAACGTAACCGTGTTTCTCTATCATGATCCGTCGGGCCGCCTTACAGCCAGTATGCGTCTGCCTAAAATTAAAACAGGTCAGATCGGGTATGCCCCGGTCATCAATACGACCCGTTTCGGCGCTTTTGTCGATGTCGGCACGGAACGGGGGATATTTATGCCGTTTGCGGAAATGAGGGGACGTCCTAAAGAAGGAGAATATATATGGGTGAAATTGTACGAGGATAAATCGCAGCGCCTCGCCGTGACCATGGAGGTGGAAGATGAAATGCGCCGCGCCTCCGTGGCGGCGACAGACGCTAAGGTCGGCGATTGGGTAGAAGGCGCCGTCTACAATATGACCGAGCAGGGCGCCTATTTAATGACTCGCGAACGGTGGATCGCTTTTTTACACCGCAGCGAGTGGCGGGGACCGGTTATGATCGGGCAAATGGTGAAGGGCCGTATTACTTTTCTGCGTGATGACGGCCGTATTAATATTTCCTTGCGTAAAGTTAAAGAAGCGGCCCTTACTGATGACGGCGTGAAAATTATGGAGCTGCTTACGGCCCGCAACGGCAAGATGCCCTATTGCGATAAGACGGATCCCGCCGTCATAAAAAGTAAGTTCGGGTTAAGTAAAGCCGCCTTTAAACGCGCGCTCGGCCATTTGATGAAAGAAGGAAAAATCCGGCAGGAAGGCGGCTGGACCTACATGAAGGAAGACCGGACATAGTATTCGTTTCAGGAGGGAGAGTTATGCAATATAGAAGCACGCGTTCAGGCGAAACGGTGACGGCCGCGTATGCTCTGCTGCACGGGCTTGCGGACGACGGGGGCCTTTATGTTCCCGAGAGTTTCCCGGTCAATGTACTGACCTATGAAGATCTGGAAGGTGCATCGTATCAGGAACTGGCGGGCCGCGTACTATCTCATTTCTTTACCGATTTTACGTCAGAAGACCTCAGTGCCATGATTGCGGCAAGTTATAATGCCGAAACATTCAGAGATGAACGTATTGTTCCGCTCCATTCCCTTGATACGGACGTGTCCGTCGCGGAACTGTTCCACGGGCGCACATTGGCGTTTAAAGATCTGGCCCTGTCTTTGTTTCCTCATTTACTGACAGCCGCCCAAAAAAAAGAAAGAGAAGAGAGGGAAATCCTCATTTTGACGGCTACCAGCGGCGATACGGGCAAGGCCGCTCTCGAAGGCTTTAAAGATGTGGCAGGCACCGATATTATGGTTTTTTATCCGTCGGAAGGCGTCAGCCCGATACAGAAAATACAAATGCAGAAGCAGCGGGGAGAAAACGTAAAGGTGGCGGCGATCCGCGGGAATTTCGATGATGCCCAGGCTTTTCTGAAACGTGTGTTTACGGATAAAACCGTCAACGCCTATGCGAATACGCGGGGTATCATGTTTTCCAGCGCCAACTCCATCAATATCGGACGGCTTTTACCGCAGGCGGTCTACTATGCTTCCACGTATGCCGCGTTGGTTGACAACGGCAGCATCAACGCGGGGGAATGCTTTGATATAGTCGTGCCGACCGGTAATTTCGGTAATATTTTAGCGGCGTATTTTGCTAAAAAAATGGGGATTCCTATCGGGCAGCTGATTTGCGCATCCAATAAAAATAAGGTTTTGGCCGATTTTTTTGAAACGGGCACATATAATATGAACCGGCCCTTCTACACGACGGCCAGCCCGTCCATGGACATTCTTCTTTCCAGTAATTTTGAACGTTTCCTTTATTATTTGAGCGGCTGCGATACGGACAAAGTGGCCGCCCGGGAAAAAAAACTTCTCGCAACGGGCACCTTGACGATTAGTGACGAAGAAATGAAGGAGGTACACGAAACCTTTGCCGGCGGCTGGATTGATGATGCCGAAACGAAACATGTCATCAATCATACATTTAATGATCGCATGTACCTTCTCGATCCTCATAGTGCGGTAGCCTACGGCGTGTATTTAAAACGCAGGCGGCAGGGCCTTACGTCGGGACGCCATACGGTTATCATGGCGACCGCGCATCCTTATAAGTTTCCGCCCGTTATTTGTGAAGCGCTGGCCGTCCCGGCCGCCGCCGATCCGTTCGGGGATCTGGAACGTCTTCGGGCGCTGTCGTCCATCCCCGTCCCGGAACCGTTGCGACAGCTGGAAGAGTTGCCGTTCAGGTTTACGGAGGTCATCGACAAAGAAGAGATGGCGCAAAGCGTGACTGCTTTTGTTGATACAGTGAGCGGAAAAAAAGAAAAGCGGGGATCGATTTGAACAGAGGCGTAATTTATGCTGTCCTGGCGGCCCTTTCCTTCAGTCTTCAAAATGCGACCGTCAAAGAATTGTCCGTTACGATGGGGACTGGGGAAATTGCTTTTTTCCGCGGTACCTTGAGTGCGATTATTATCATCGTGCTGATGAAAATACAGGACGTCCATTTTTCTCATGAAGACAGGCCGACATTGATCTTACGCGGTATTTTCGGTGGGTTGGGGATGATTTGTCTTTTTTACGGCCTGCGCGGCGTTCCTTTGGCCGACGCGTCTATTTTATCGCAGCTTTCGGCCTTCTTCGTGATGCTGTTTGCAGCCGTTTTTCTCAAAGAATTGATTCCTAAAGGAGCAATTTTGCCGCTTGCCGTTATTGTCTGCGGTGCGTCTCTCGTTGTCAGGCCGTGGCATTTTGACGCGTTTAATGTATACTCTCTCTTTGTCCTGGCTCAGGCCGTCCTGGCGGCAGCGGCTTATACGACCGTGAGCAGGCTGACCGCTTCGGGAAAGCACCATCAATATGAAATCGTCCTTTATTTTCTCATTTGTGCCGCCATTGCCGGCGCCGTCCTCATGGGCAGAGATTTCCGGATGCCTGATATGACGGAATGGGGATTCTGTATCGCCTTGGGCATATTTTCGGTATTGGGACAAATCTGGATTACCCGCTCCTATATGTACGGTAATGCCGTCGTTGTCAGCTTTGTAGCGTATATTGCCGTTTTTTTCAATTCCCTCTGGGGGTACGTTTTTTACGGCGAGATCATGACTGCCATGACCTTAACGGGCGGCATTCTGATTATAGGCGGCTCCATGTATCTGACGAAGTTGAAGCACGACAGGATCTCGGCGAGAAATAAAGCAGGGGCATAACCCTTTTGAGGATATAAAAAAGGAGCTGAAATGTACCGGCCTCCGCTCGTTAGCATCGGGGCCAACTTTTGGGGCGGTACAAAAAAGCTCCTTTTTTTTATAACTTCTCCGACGGCGGCAGTTCGTCCGGTGTCGAACAGAACAGAAAATCCGGATTGCGTTCTCTGATCCAGCCGGCCTGCCACTCATTGGCAATTAATAAGACCGTGCGCTGTTTGTGGTCTTTAACGATCATGGCGCTGTCAATATTTTTCAAGTCCGTATATTTTCGGGTTTCAGAATAAATCCATTTTGCCACGGTATAAGACAGACGGTTCATTTCCAACGTAACGCCGTATTCGTGGAGCAGTCTGTGTTCAAGCACTTCAAACTGCAGCTGGCCGACGGCGCCGACAATATAGCTTTCCAGGGAACCGGGGTTTTCATAAATTTGCACGGCCCCTTCCTGAGCAAGTTGAGTCATGCCTTTTAAGAACTGTTTGCGCTTCAGCGAATCTTTTGCCCGTATCCGGGCAAAAAGTTCGGCCGGGAAGGTAGGGAAGTCGGCAAAGGTAACCTGTTTTTTTCCGGCGTAAAGCGTATCGCCCACGCCCAGAGAAGAGCTGTCGAAGACCCCGATAATATCTCCGGGCCAGGCGTCTTCGACCATGGTGCGCTCTGTGGCCAGAAACTGCTGCGGCTGCAGGAGACGGAGCTGTTTGCCGGACTGTCTGTGCGTTACGGTCATACCTTTTTCGAATGTACCGGAGCAGATACGCATAAAGACGATACGGTCATGATGCTGAGGGTTCATGTTGGCCTGGATTTTAAAGATAAACGATGTGAACTGTTCGTCCGTCGGCTCGACCGTTCTTTCTTTTGCCTGCCGCGGCTGCGGCTGCGGGGCCAGTTCGAGGAATTTTTCCAAAAACGGTTTTACGCCGAAGTTTGTCATGGCGGAACCGAAGAACATAGGCGTGAGCGTGCCGTTCTTTATTTTTTCCATAGAAAATTCGTCGCCTGCCGCGTCCAGCAGTTCAATGTCGTCGATAAGGGAGCGATGGACCTCTTCCGACAGCAGTTCTTTAAATGCGGGATCGGCGGCGGAACCCTTGGTGGAGGATAATTTACGCTGCCCGTGATTCGTGTCTTTGGCAAAAAGTTCTATAGATGACGTCGTGCGATCGTAAATGCCTTCGTAACTGCCGTTAACGCCGAGGGGCCAATTCATGGGATACGCATGAATGCCGAGGACAGTTTCGATTTCGTCCATTAAATCGAACGGATTGCGGCCGAAGCGATCGATTTTGTTGATGAAAGTAAAGATGGGGATGCCTCGTTCACGACAGACTTTAAACAGCTTCTTCGTCTGTTCTTCAACCCCCTTGGCGACGTCGATAAGCATAACGGCACTGTCGGCGGCCATGAGCGTGCGGTACGTGTCTTCACTGAAATCCTGATGGCCCGGCGTGTCGAGGATATTGATACGGCGGCCTTCATAATCAAACTGCAAAACGGAGCTGGTTACGGAAATGCCGCGCTGTTTTTCAATTTCCATCCAGTCCGAAACCGCGTGTTTAGCCGTTTTTCGCGCTTTTACGGAACCTGCCAGATGGATAGCGCCGCCGTAAAGGAGGAGCTTTTCGGTCAAAGTGGTTTTTCCCGCGTCGGGATGCGATATAATGGCAAAGGTTCGCCGTTTATTTACTTCTTCAATTAAGGACATGGGACACCTCGTCAGTCTGTTCTGAAAGTATGCAAGTACTACTTATTATATAAGGTTTTGCAGGGAGTAGCAAGATTTTAAACCGTGCCGCCGACAGGGAAGAAGCAAGTATCGTTCCTGTTGAAAAAGTCTGACCGGAAAACGCCGTTGTGTTATAATGGTAAAAATTCAGTTTATGAGGTGTTTTATGAGAATTTTACATTGTCTGTCCCAATTGCCGATGAAGACGGGCAGCGGCGTTTACTACGATACCGTCATTGCTTACATGCGGCAGTTCGGGCATGAAAATGCCGCTCTCTACGGGGTACAGGAACCGTTTGCGCCGGCGCCGGCCTGTTCAATGGTCTTCCCCGTACAGTTTAATACGGATAGCCTGCCGTTTCCCGTTCCCGGAATGAGTGACGAAATGCCTTATCCTTCGACTGTCTACAGTGAAATGACGGATGAGCGGATAACTGTCTATCGTACCGCGTTCCGCCGTCGTCTGGAAGAGGCGAAAAGAATCTTTCAGCCGGATGTCGTTATTTCGCATCATCTTTTTATTATGACGGCCGTCGTGCGGGACGTGTTTCCGGATACTCCCGTTATCGGCGTAAGTCACGGCACGGACCTGCGGCAGCTGAAAAAACATGAGCGTTTCAGGCAGTATGTATCTGCGGCGGCGGAATTGGAGGGCTATTGGGCGCTCGGCAAAAATGATAAAAAATGTATAGCCGAACTCTTCGGCATACCTGCAAAGCGAATAAAAATTATGGGCGGCGGCTTTAAGGATTCCGTTTTTTTTGCCGAGGAACCCGGACCGGAGAAACGGGAACGGTTGATTAAAAAGGCTCCGCTTGTTGTCTATGCCGGAAAAATTTCCCGTTCAAAGGGAATTTTTGAATTCGTTCAGGCCTTTGCGGGAGCACAAAAAGAATTTTCGCGGCGTCATCGGACGGAGCCTGCACGGCTTTTATACATCGGCAACGGGACGGCGGAGCAGATCGATGAACTGAAACGTCTGTCGGGATATTGTCCGGATCTGGCTTTTCGGCCGGCTATGCTCCAGCCTGAATTGGCGGCTCTTTTGCGCCAGGCCGATTTTTATGTGCTGCCTTCTTACTACGAAGGCATCGCTCTTACGGCGGTTGAAGCCATGGCCTGCAATTTACCTGTCATTACAACTGAAATCGCGGGTCTCATGGAGCTGCTCGGACCGGTTGTCAATGCTTCCGGCTTCATTGAATATGTCGAATTACCGCGGCTTTATGAGGTGGATAAGCCCGTTGAAGAAGATATACCGGCTTATATAGGCCGGTTGACAGAGGCCGTATTGCGTCAATTCGAACAATGGGCCGCCGGAAAATCCATGCCGCCGGAAGTGAGAAAGGAAGTGGAGAGTCATTCATGGCACGAGATCGTCAAGCGAATGGAAGGTGAGCTCAGGACGCTGGTCCAAGCATAATCGTTACGGCTGTCCTGCCTTTGCGCTGCAGGCCGTTTACCCTTATAATTACTGTAATATGATTTTCTCAATGAGGTGGAATGATGGCTGAAAGTTCTTCTTTATGGACCCGTAATTTCATTTTAATGACGGCGGCTAACGGTCTTCTCTTCGCCAATTTTCACAGTCTTGTCCCGACGATGGCTATGTATGCCGCGTCGCTCGGCGCATCGGGCGGCGAGATCGGGGTTATAACGGGTATTTTCGCCGTTTCCGCCATTTTTGTGCGATTTTTTACGGATGAACTGGTCAGACGCTGGGGCAGACGGCTTTGTTTTTTCGGAGGTCTGTTCTGTTCTGTAGCGGCGACAACGGGATATGTCTTGTTTCCCGAATTTCATGCCTTGTTGGCCGCGCGCATTCTTCACGGGTTCGGCTTCGGTCTGAGCACCACCTTTGCCGCCGCTCTGGCTGTTGAAATAGTGCCTCCCGCACACCGGGGCGAAGGGTTGGGATATTTCGGCCTCGGCAATACCGTTTCCATGGGTACGGCACCGGCTGTGGGCGTGGCCGTTTTGACAAGCGTCGGAGCGTTTGCCCTTTTCGGGTTGTCGACGGCGTTTATCATCTTATCCATTTTGCTTTTCCGGGCGTGTCTGCGCGGCTGTTGTCCTCCCGAACGAAACGTTTGCTCGGGGAACCCGCATATACCGCTGCGGGAACGGGTTGTTGAGCCGGGAACGGGAATTGTGGCTCTATACTCCGTGATCTTCGGTTTCGGCTTCGGCAGCGTTAATACATATCTGCCGCTGACGGCTTTGGAATTGGGAATAGAAGGCAGCGGCATGTTTTTTGTTATCGGCACCGCCTTTACCTTTCTTTCCAGATTGATCGGGGGAAAACTGTACGACAGGCGGGGACCGTTTTTTGTTATTTTGCCCGGTGCCGTGCTTTATGCCGCCGCCTTGTATATAGTGGTTGAAGCGCAGGATCTGCCTGTGCTGCTTGGCGCTTCCGTCTTTTACGGGCTCGGTGCCGGTCTTCTCATGCCGTCCCTCATGACCTGGATTTTCACGCTCGTATCTGCCGAGCGGCGGAACGGGGCGAGTGCGACCTTTTATAATATGATGGATCTGGGGACCTGCCTGGGTATTGTTTTATTAGGGATCCTGGCCGGTTTTACGGGATATGTCAAGATTTTTAATATAGTATTTGCAGTGTTCGTCATTTTTGTTATGCTTATAGTGGCAACATGGTATAGGAAAAGACACTGTCGGCAAGAGTAAGTTTCCCGTTACCCGGAAAAAACTCCGTGAACGGTTGGTGCTGCTCCGTCCGCGCCGGTTTACATATAGTGGTAAACGGGGGCATAATTTTTTTATTATTTACACTGTACGCATATTGCTTTATAATTTAACGTGAATGGAGATATTTTTATTTCTTTAATACGGCGCATAGGATACCGGTCGTAAAAGTAAAGAGAGGATGATGAAAATGACTCAGCTCACGACGGCGGAAGTGACGGAACAATATACGCGACGGCCTGTCTGGGTAGAAATCGATCTGGACAGAGCGGCGCGCAACATGCAGGAAATTCGTAAGATTACCGGCCCGGATCGGCTTATTACGGCTGTTGTCAAAGCCGATGCCTATGGTCACGGCGCGGTGACGATGGCTGAGGTTTTTTTGGAAAACGGTGCCGATCGGTTGGCTGTTTCCAGCCTGGATGAAGGCGTAGAACTGCGGCGTGCCGGAATAGATGTGCCTGTTCTCATCCTGGGGCACACGGCCGGTGAACGGGCGGAAGAGTTGATTTCCAACGATATTGATGCCGCCGTTTTTACGTATAGGGATGCGAAAGCTTTTTCCGATAAAGCCGTTGAACTGGGCAAAAAGGTGAAATTCCATATTGCCGTCGATACGGGGATGGGACGCATCGGCTATGTACCGTCGCCCGGTGCGGTAGGCGAGGTGAAGGAAATCGCGGCGCTGCCGAATGTTGTTATGGAAGGCATTTTCACTCACTTCAGTGAAGCCGATATTAAGGATAAGACATGGGCCAATGAACAGTACAAACGCTTTGCCGATTTTGTTGATGCCCTGAAAAAGGCCGGTGTCACCTTTAATGTTTGCCATTGCTGTAACAGCGCGGGAACACTTGAATTGCCTGATTTTCATCGGGATATGATTCGCCCCGGCATTATTCAGTACGGCTATGATGTATCCGATGAAGTGCTTGTCGATCCGGATAAAATCAAACCGGTTATGAGTTTCCATTGCTGTATCAGTCATATTAAAACCATATATGAGGGCGATACGGTCGGATACGGCCGCCACTTTAAGGCGGAAAAGCCGACGAAAATAGCAACATTGCCCGTCGGTTATGCTGACGGCTATGCGCGTATCCTTTCGCGCAATACGGATGTATTGATCCACGGCAAGAGGGCGCCTCAGGTGGGCAATATCTGCATGGATCAGTGTATGGTCGATGTCACGCATATTCCCGATGCGAAAGTCGGTGACGAAGTCGTTCTCTTCGGTGAGCAGGACGGCGCGGTTATCCCGTTGAGCGAACTTGCCGAAAAAATGCACACCATCGTTTACGAGCTGACATGCAATATCAGCCGCCGTGTGCCGCGAGTATATGTAAGAGGCGGAAAGATTGTTAAACGGGTGGAATACCTGACGCATAAATAAGGTCGGGTTATAACGGCAGTCTCTGCGAAAAACGGGGCTGCCGTTTTTATATAACAACACTTTTGTAAAGGAGAGAATTATTTATGCAGGAATTTCAAGCTTTTCTAACGGCAACCCCCGTGTTCGCCCTCTTCATCCTGTGCGCGCTGTACGCTGTCGGTGAATTCGTAGGGACTTACACAAAAGCGTGGGTGCCGTCGGTTTTTGTTATTGCCGTCTTGTTCCTCGTCGGCTATTGGACCTTTTTACCGAAAGACGTCGTCAAAATAGGCGGGCTGGGCGCCCCTCTGGGCGGCATTATCGCCATTATGATGGTCATCGTGCATATGGGGACGGCCATCAGCCTGAAAGAATTGGGCAAACAATGGAAAATTATCATCGGTTGTCTGGCCGGGCTTGCCGGTATGATTATTTTTTGTTTGGTTCTCGGTTTTACGGATGTCATTGATTTCAATTATATCATTGCCGGCCTGCCGCCTTTGACGGGCGGTATCGTTGCCGCCACTATGATGCAGGCTGCCGCGCAGGAACTGGGGCTTGAAAAGGTAGCGGTTCTGGCTATCTGCATGTATGTCTGCCAGGGATTTGCGGGATACCCGTTAACCGCCGTTATGCTGAAAAAAGAAGGCAATCGCCTTCTTAAGGCCTATCGGAACGGGGAGATGACGGACACTGCGGACAGCGGCGCCGTGGATGAAGCTAACGGCAAAATGGCGGAAACGGGCGGGACACTTAAGAAAAAGCCGTTCCCCCGGATTCCGGATAAATATTATTCCGTTACGTATTCACTGGCTACCATTTGCCTTATTGCCACGCTTTGCATTGTCGTCGGCAACTGGACCAAGTCGTTCATGGGCGCCTATGCCGTTAATCCGGCCGTACTCGGCCTTGTTTTCGGTATTATCGCCACGGAGCTGGGCTTCCTGCGTTCGAACATTCTCGTGCAGAACGGTTGTTTTAATTTTATTATGTTTATTGTCATGATTTTTATCTTTAACGGTTTAAACAGCGCTTCACCGACACTGCTGGCAGGGATTCTCGGACCTATGGTGCTGATCATTATCGTCGGCGTCATCGGCATGGTCCTTTTTTCCTATGTAGTATCCAAATTCTTGAAAATCAGCTCGTACATGGCTATTGCCGCCAGCTTGACGGCCCTCTACGGCTTCCCGCCGAACTACGTGTTAACCGATGAATGCACGACGGCGCTGGCGGAAACGGCGGAAGAAAAGAAGTTTTTAATGAATGCCATGCTGCCGCAGATGATCGTCGGCGGGTTTGTAACGGTCACGATCACTTCCGTTATTATCGCATCGCTCTTTATCCCGCTCCTGCAACCGTAAATTCTAGGAGGGAAACGGTATGAATTTCAAAGATATAATGAACGATTATACAGACTATATCATCTCTGTGCGCCGGGAACTTCACAGAGTGCCGGAACTCAGTTTTGCCGAACAGAAAACAACGGCCCTTATCGGTGAAAAACTGGCGGAAATGGGTATTCCCTTCACGATTAATCCGGCCCGGAATACGGGCCTCGTCGGCGTCATAAGCGGCGGTAAGCCCGGCCCCGCGGTGGCGCTCCGTGCCGATATCGACGCCTTGCCCGTGCTTGAAGATACAGGCCTGGAGTTTGCTTCCGAAAATAAAGGCGTCATGCATGCCTGCGGCCATGATAATCATATGGCCATGCTGCTTGGCGCCGCCAAGATGCTCATGTCTGTAAAGGATGTGCTGAGCGGCACGATATATCTGGTTTTTCAGCCCGGTGAAGAGGTCGGTACGGGCGCTCCGTACATGATGGAATTCGGCGACTGGTTCGAAAAGACGGGGGCTATCTTCGGCGCTCACCTGTGGTGCACGTTCCCGTCCGGAACCGTAGGCTCGCGTAAGGGCGAGATCATGGCGGCTACGGAAAAATTTACCATTGATATCAGCGGAAAGCAGTCGCACGGTTCCCAGCCTCAGCTGGGGGTGGACGCCGTCTGCATCGCGGCGGCGACGGTAATGAATATTCAGGCCATCGTCGCCCGCCAAATCAGCCCGCTTGATTCGGTTGTCGTTACAGTCGGCACCGTCAATGCCGGCGACCGCTGGAATATTGTCGGCGGGGAAGCCCATATTGAAGGCACCGTACGTCATTTCAATTCGGAAATCAGTAAGAAAGTAAAGGACTCTCTCCGCTCTATTGCGGAGAATACCGCGGCCGCCTACGGCGGTTCGGCGACGCTTCAGTATGAACGCATCGTTCCGGCGACCATCAATGACGACGATGCAACCGCTTTTATCGGCAAAGCGGTCGCACAGGTGCTCGGTGACGGAGCGTACTTTGAATGTGAAAAGAATATGGGCAGCGAAGATTTTTCTTATTTCCAGGAAAAAAAGCCGGGCGCGTATTTCTTTATCGGCAATTATAACGAAGCCGAGGGGACGGTTTACTCCAATCACAGCAATCACTTCACCTCCGATGAAGGCGTGCTTACCGGCGGGGCGGCCGTATTCGCGCAGATCGCGGTTAACTGGCTGGCGGCTCATAAGCAGGCGTAGTATTGCTCTGAAACGAATAATGTGATATACTGAACAAAATAATAATAAAAGCTAGGGGAGCCGTAAACGGCTGAGAAAAGACACTTTGACCCTTTTACCTGATGTAGATAATCCTACCGTAGGGAAGCTTAACAGGACTTCTTTGTGAAAGAGCGGCTTACCTGCACGGGTAAGCCGCTTTTAGCATGAGGAGGATGTAAAGATGACAGCGTATACAACACAAATGGATGCAGCACGCAAGGGGATTGTTACCGAACAAATGAAAATCGTTGCGGCAAAAGAACAAATGGAGGTGAAAGAATTGACGGCCCTGATGGCGGAAGGCAAAGTCGTTATTCCCGCCAACAAGGTTCACACCGCGCTCTCACCGGAAGCCGTAGGCATGAAATGCCGCACGAAGATCAATGTGAATTTGGGCGTTTCGAAGGATCAGAACAATTACGAAGAAGAGTTGCAAAAGGTGCAGAACGCTATTTCCATGAAAGCGGAAGCCATCATGGACCTCAGTAATTTCGGCAAGACCCGCGAATTCAGGCGGCGTCTTGTCGGCATGTCGACAGCTATGATCGGGACCGTGCCCATGTATGATGCGGTGGGGATGGTGGAAAAAGATTTAAAGGATATTTCTGTCGAAGAATTTTTCAGCGTCGTTGAGCAGCACGCCGCGGACGGCGTTGATTTTATGACGATTCACTGCGGCATGAACAGGAAGACGGCGGAACGGATTAAAGCCAATCCCCGTTTGACAAACATCGTTTCCCGCGGCGGTTCGCTTCTCTTTGCCTGGATGGAAATGAACGATCAGGAAAATCCTTTTTATGAACATTACGAACGCCTTCTTGATATTTGTGAGACCTATGACGTAACCTTGAGTCTCGGCGACGCCTGCCGGCCCGGGTGTACTCACGACGCGACGGACGCCGCGCAGATAGAAGAGCTTATTACGCTCGGCGAATTGACCAGGCGTGCGTGGGAACGGAATGTCCAGGTTATGATTGAAGGACCGGGCCATATGGTCTTAACTGAAATTGCGGCTAATATGAAATTGGAGAAGCGCCTCTGTCACAATGCGCCTTTCTATGTGCTGGGCCCCCTCGTTACGGATATAGCCCCCGGTTATGACCATATTACAAGTGCCATCGGCGGTGCCGTCGCAGGTTCATGCGGCGCCGATTTTCTGTGTTATGTAACACCGGCGGAACATTTGCGCCTTCCCGATGTCAACGATGTCAGGGAAGGGATTATTGCGGCCCGCATTGCGGCTCATGCAGCCGATCTCGCCAAGGGTATACCCGGGGCTCAGGCCTGGGACGATGCCATGAGCAAAGCCCGTGTCGACGTGGACTTCGAGACGATGATTTCCCTGGCTGTTGACCCGGTAAAAGCGCGCGAGTATTACGAATCGAGCACGCCTGAATGTGAGGGGACGTGTACGATGTGCGGTAAAATGTGTCCGGCCAGAACCATGAAGAAAATCCTGGCCGGTGAAGATGTGTCCATTCGCTGATGTTGTCGGGAGAATGACCGCCTGTAACGGGAGACGGGAATATGATACGTATTCCCGTCTCTTGTATATTTGCGGGGACTAACGTATTATATAGGTAAACTGTGGAAAGGAGGCCTGCCCATGTACTGCCGGCATTGCGGCCAGCCTGTCCGGGACAGTGATTCTTTTTGTTCCCGCTGCGGCGCGATAATCAGTAAAAATGACACAGCCCCGTCAGGATTTCCCGTACGGTCTTTGATAGAACGGTACTTACCGACGGAAACGAAAAAGTACGGCGCCTATATCTTTTTACTGTACATTTCCGTATTACTGACATTCAGTGAAACCGTTGTCGACGCTTACGGCACCGTGCAGAATGAGGGAACCGTCACGCTTGTCGCGGCGGGAGCCGGCCTCGTCTGTACCGTTCTGAGCGCGGCCGTTTCCATTTTCGAATTAGGCATATTTGTATATATACTCATGACGGGGCGGGTTTTCCGGCTCTTTCTGAAAACACTTATCGGCGCGTTTGTCTCATGGATAATTTATGCCGTCTCGCTCGCTCCGGAATTGGGAGACGGACGTATCTATATCGCTGTTTTTTGGCTTTTCCTTATAGGGGTGTCAACGGTAAAAAACAGAGTATATATCAAGCAGGTGGCGCGGGAATGGCGGTACGCCGTATATGCCGCGGTCATGCCCGTCCTTTTGTCCGTCATCATCGTCATTGCCGGATTTTTGGGATTTGAATACGCTCTTTTCTTTTCGGACGCCGCGGAAGATGCGGCAGGCGCGTTCTTCTTCATTATTTTTACAGTCGGCAGTTATCTTTTCCTGTATGTTCTTATCTATCAATATATTTTCCTGAGGGAAAAACATAAGGGGACGCGTTTTCTTGATATGTGGTGCAATATGAGCCTGATCCCCCTTCTGCTTCTGTATATGACGACCTCCTTTACGTCCCTGATCCCCCTGGACGGGACAGGCGCCGGATCGCTGGCGGCGGAGTTCGTGCGGGCGAAAAAGGAGAGAGGGGATATAAGAACGCAGTGATTCCCCGTTATTTACGTCTGCCAGATCAGTACGAGAGGCAGGCCGAATTCTTTTTTGAACGATTTCGTGTACTGTTGCATTGCGTAGTCGGCGCTTTCATAAGGAACGCCATTTTTGGCTTTTAAGAGGATAACGACGGCATTGTCGTCTATTTTGACGTCAATATTTTCCACTATATTTTCATATGAATGATCCGACGCTTCGGCCAGGGCGAGGAGGACGGACATTTTCCGTATAATCGCCCAGTCTTCTTCCGTCGGTATATTCGCATACCTGTAGGCACGCTGGATTTTGCGGCTGATGCCGTGATGGAAGCCGGCAATAAAGGCGGCCGTCATTTGCTCCGGCTGGGTCATGCCGTAGAGGGGAGCATGGCCGATAATAAAGGCGGAATGCCGTGCATGGTTGTAAAAATTGACGCGTTTCCCCACATCGTGGAGAAGCGCGGCCGTAATGAGCAGTTCACGCACTCTGTCGCCCAAGCCGTGAAGCGGGCGCAAGCCGTCAAAGAGCATGGCCGCGACTTTGGCAACCTGTTCCGCATGAGGCCGATTGAAATTATCCAGGTTATTCAGGTAATTGTTAACGCTGAATTCGAGGATCCTGTCAAAGCGGGGGCTCTTCATGTGATAGTAGCCGGCATAATATTCATAAAGCAGGCCTTCCCTGAGCCCGCACCCGCTGACAATGAGTTCGCTGCTGCCCGAAAGCTCGAAAATCGTTTTGATAACGGCCCCGCCGGCAACGATAACATCGGCCCGTTCACTTGAAAGGCCGGGAATTTTTTTGCGATTGCCGCTGCTGCGGGATGATACCAGGGTAAATATTTCTTCAAAATGCGGTTCGCTGAGAATATAATTGTGAATAGTCGGCAATTCATAATTATGTGCCCGCTGATCCATTTTTGCAAAATTACGCGCCGTGCCGCCGATTCCGACGAGCGGCAGGTCAGCGTCGCACAGCCATTTGACTTCCCCTAAGGTTTTGCGCAGATATTTGAGACATGCCGTTACCGTTTCCCCGCTTACGCTGCGGGACATGTCGAATTTTTCCGTAATCGTGACGGCGCCGACAGGGACGGAGACGGAGTGGATGATTTCCCTGTTTTTTACGAGCGTCATTTCCACACTGGCGCCGCCAAGGTCAAAAATAAGGCAGTCCTTTATGTCTATCGTATTAATGGCCCCTAAATAGCCGAGGTAAGCTTCACGTTCACCGGGGATGATTTCCATGTCGATCCCCGTTTCCGCTTTAATGCGTTCCAGAAACCGCATCCCGTTGGAAGCATTGCGTACGGCCGCCGTCGCTACGGCAAGGCATTTACGGATCCCCTTTATATCCATTAAATGCTTGTATACGCGCAGGCTCTTCAATGCCTTTTCCATGCCTTCTTCCGTGAGTGCGCCCGTCACGTTAAGCCCCTGTCCGAGCCGAATCGTCTCTTTATCCTGATAGACAAAGGAGAACGCGCCGTTGTCTTTGATTTGGGCTACAACGAAACGGATTGAGTTGGAGCCCATGTCGATAATGGCTAATTGTTCCATCAGTACCTCGTTTCCGAAATGTAGTAGAAGCACTTTTATTGTACAAATAAATGGCAAAAAGATAAAGACTCAGTTTATGACCTTCTGCAGTGACCGTGTTCCCGCGATCCGCTCCGTGAACAGGCATAAGACACATGAAAAAAGGCTCATACTGTATTATACTGTATATAAGCATATGTATTGCCGGGAGCCGTTTTATATTGCGGCGGAAAGGAAAGTGAGCCCCTATGATGCTGACAAAAGGAACGAATTTCCTCAATCGGGAATGTACGTGGGTAAATTTTAACGAACGCGTTTTACATGAAGCGGATGATGACAAGAACCCGCTTCTTGAAAAGCTGAATTTCCTGGCCATCAGCGCTTCCAACCTGGATGAATTTTTCATGATTCGCATGGCCGGCGTAAAACATCTTATTGAAAGCGGTATAAAACATATTGATATGGCCGGCATGTCGCCGACGGAACAATTCGATGCCATTGAAGAGATGGTTCACAGACAGGTAAGCGAACAATATGAGTTTTTCGAAAAGATCAAGGACGGATTAAAAGAAAAAGGCATTGTCCTTGCGTCCGTAGATGAGCTGAATGACGGCGAACGGACATGGCTCGACGATTACGTGGAACGGGAAGTGTATCCTGTGGTCACCCCTTTGGCCGTTGATGCGAGCCATCCCGTGCCGTTTTTAACAAGCCTGTCACTTAATCTGGCAGTTCTCTTGCGGCGTAAGAACGACGGTACCGGTGTAAAGGCGGCCGTATTTCCCGTGCCTACGGGCGTATCGAAACGGATCATCGCCCTTCCGCCGGAAGGACGGACGCATAAATTCGTCCTTCTGGAAGATGTGCTGAGCGCCTATGCCGGTATCTTTTTCAGAGGCTGTGAAATCCTTGAGACGGTAGCCTTCCGCATAACGAGAGATGCCGATTTGGAAATCAACAATGAAGCGGAAGACCTTTTGACGGAAATAAAAAAATCGTTGAAGAAACGCCGTAAAGGCGCTGCCGTGCGCTTGGAAGTTTCTTCGCACGCCAGCCGCACGATTAAGCATTTTTTAAAGTCCGTATTACGGTTGCATGAAGGCGATGTGTATTCCATTCCCGGCCCGTTGGACTTAAAAGCTTTTTTCGCGCTTACGGGACTTGCCGGTTTCGAGGAGCTGCACTATCCTGCCGCCGTACCGCAGCCGGTTAAAGACTTGTTGCCCTTTAGCGGGCAAAGTATATGGGACAGTATTCGTACGCAGAATATAATGATGCATCACCCTTATGAAACTTTTGCGGCCGTTGACGCGTTTATCTGTATGGCCGCAAAAGATCCGCAGGTTCTGGCCATTAAGCAGACTCTTTACAGGGTCAGTGCCAAATCGGCTATTATCGCCGCCCTCGCCGATGCCGCGAGAAACGGTAAACAGGTGACGGTCCTTATGGAAGTCAAGGCCCGTTTTGATGAAGAAAACAACATTAATATGGCCCGCCGTCTGGAAGAAGCGGGCTGTCACGTTATTTACGGCATAGTCGGGCTGAAGACGCATTCCAAAATCACCCTGGTGGTCCGGCGGGAAAAGGACGGCATCCGCCGTTATCTTCACCTGGCGACGGGCAACTATAACGGGAAGACGGCCCGCATTTACACGGACGTAGGTATTTTCACGTGCGATCCTCTCATGGGTATGGACGCGTCCGCTTTCTTCAATGTCCTTTCCGGTTACTCCGACGCGCCGCAGTGGCATAAACTGGGCGTCGCTCCCTTTGATTTGCGTGAACGGCTTTATGAAGCGATCGACAGGGAAATCAAGTGGGTTGGAGAAGGAAAGAAGGGCCTTATTGTGGCCAAAATGAATTCCCTCGTTGATAAAAAGGTCATTAACCGTCTCTATGAGGCGTCGCAGGCCGGCGTTGTCATCCGTCTTATCATCCGCGGCATCTGCGTTCTCCGTCCCGGTCTTGCGGGGGTCAGCGAAAATATCACCGTTCACAGTATTGTCGGCAGATTTCTTGAACACAGCCGTCTCTTTTACTTTTATAATAACGGGGAGGAAGACGTCTTCCTCTCGTCGGCCGACTGGATGCCCCGCAATTTGAATGAACGTATCGAACTTCTCGTGCCGATTGAATACGGCCCGCATAAAGAACGGATAAAAGAGATCCTGCGTCTTAATTATGAAGACAATGTGAACGGCCATGTCATGAACAGCGACGGCACGTATACGCTGCTCGACGCTTTAACGACGGACGGGGCGATTGATGCGCAGGCCGCGTTCCAAAAGGAAGCGGAAACGAGAGAGGGGCCTGTAGAGACCGAAAATTGACAGTCCGTGCCTCCTTTGCTACAATAGGGCAAAGTTGGAGGGATTGTATGAGGAAATGGAAGGGAGCGGTTACACGCACCTATGCCCTTTTGACGGCCCTGCTGATTTTGGTGTCCCTTACGGGATTCGCGGACAAAGGGAAAAATATTACTGTCGTTGCGGACGGCGGCAGCCGTGAATTATATACGCGCTCATTAAATAAAGACGCATTGGCGAGGGAACTCGGCATTACTCCGTCATCAAAGGATGAACTGTATTTATCGACACCGGAACTTACGGACGGGACGGTTGCGACTGTCCGCAGGGCCGTTCCCGTAAAGCTCGACTATAAAGGGCAGGTACGCACTGTGGAGTCGGGTAAGAAGACGGTGGCGGAAGTTGCGGCTCAATACGGGTTTGACCGTGAAAACTACAGACCTTACGGCAATCCCGATGCGCCGGTTGTCAGTGATATGACCGTGCGTATCGGCAACCTTTCCCGTAAAACGGTTACGGAAGATGACGTCGTGCAGTTTGTCATTGAAAGCATACCCGATGAAACTGTCGGTCAGGGGGAAGAACGGATCGTTCAGGAAGGGGAAAACGGCAGAAAGAAAGTTACCAATACCATTATCAGCCTGGACGGACAGGTTGTCGGCAAAGAACACGTAAAAACGGAACTCATTTCCGAGATGAAACCCCTTGTCCGTAAGGTCGGTACGCAGGAAACGATAGAAATCAGTACCGGCGATATTTCGAAGTATAAAAAAGTACTTACCATGGTTGCGACGGCGTATTTGCCTACCGACGGAAACGGTGAGGGCATCACATACACGGGTACGCTCGCCCGCTACGGGGAAATTGCCGTCGATCCGCGCGTCATTCCGCTGGGAACGAGAGTCTTCATCCCGGGGTACGGGGTCGCCGTTGCGGAGGACACGGGCGGCGATATTCTCGGGAACCGCATAGATCTCTGCATGACAAATTACGATGCCTGTATGGCTTTCGGCCGCCGGACCGTACCGGTATATATACTGGATTGAGAAGAAGAGCCGTAGCGGCTCTTCTTTTTTTCGCGGGCTCCGGGTTGTGGGAATCCCCTGTCCGGTCTTGCGACAGGATATGTTCTGTGATATAATCAATAAGGTTTAAATACGCACGCACCGCGGAGCCTGCCACTGTGCCGTTTTACGGTAGCCGCAGGCGATGAGCGGGCGGAGGAAAAACAGGAGGAATTACATTATGGCAGTAGTATCTATGAAACAATTACTGGAAGCGGGCGTTCATTTCGGGCATCAGACCCGTCGCTGGAATCCCAAGATGGCTCGTTTTATCTTTACGGAACGTAACGGCATCTACATTATCGATTTGCAGAAGACCGTAAAGAAGATGGATGAAGCTTATAATTTCGCTCGCGACCTTGCGGCTGAAGGCGGCAAGATCCTCTTCGTGGGCACAAAAAAGCAGGCCCAGGAATGCATTAAAAATGAAGCTGAACGCTGCGGTATGTTTTTTGTCAACGAACGTTGGCTCGGCGGTATGCTTACAAACTTCCAGACGATTGAAAAGCGTGTAAGACGTTTGAAAGCGTTGGAAAAACAAGCTGAAGACGGCGTATTTGACGTCCTGCCGAAAAAAGAAGTTACGCTCCTCAGGCACGAAATGGAAAAACTTCGGAAATACCTGGGCGGTATCAAAGAAATGAAAAAGGTGCCCGACGCTCTCTTTATCATTGACCCGAAGAAAGAAGAAATCGCCGTTGCGGAAGCCCGCAAGCTGCATATCCCCATTATTGCAACCGTTGACACGAACTGCGATCCCGATATGATTGAATATCCCATCCCGGCAAATGATGACGCTATCCGCGCCGTCAAGCTGCTGACGGGTAAAATTGCCGACGCCGTTCTCGAAGGCCGTCAGGGCGAATCCATGGACGGTGAAGACAATACGGAACTCGGCGATTACAACAATGACGAACAGATCGGCGACGCGGCGAGGGAGCATTTTGAAGATTGGCAGGAAGATGCCCGCGAAGCGGTTAAAGGCGGTTATGCGGGCTAATACACGGCAAACGACTTTGTGGAGGTTATGATATGGAAATTACAGCTGCTTTGGTAAAAGAGTTGCGCGAAATTACAGGCGCAGGCATGATGGATGCTAAAAAAGCTCTTGTTGCCACGGACGGTGATAAAGAAAAAGCTATTGATTTTTTGCGTGAAAAAGGCCTGGCTGCAGCCGCCAAGAAAGCGGATCGCATCGCCGCCGAAGGCCTTGTGTACTCTTATATTCACGGTAACGGCCGTATCGGCGTGTTGGTGGAAGTTAACTGCGAAACGGACTTTGTTGCCCAAACTGACGGGTTCAAAGATCTTTGCAAGGATATTGCCATGCAGATTGCCGCCGCCAAACCGTCTTACCTGAAACGCGACGAAGTGCCGGCTGATGTTCTGGAACATGAAAAAGAAGTTCTTCGTCAGCAGGCTTTGAATGAAGGTAAACCCGAAAAGATCGTTGAAAAGATGATCGTCGGCCGTATCGAAAAATATTATAAGGAAAACTGTTTACTGGATCAGGAATTCATCAAGGATCCGGACAAAACGGTCAGCCAGGTTATTACGGAAGCCGTTGCGAAGATCGGAGAAAAGATTGATGTCCGCCGTTTTGTCCGATATGAATTGGGCGAAGGGCTGGCAAAGCGCAATGACGATTTCGTCGCGGAAGTAATGGCACAAGCTAAATAAGATATTCAAAAATAAGAGAACACCCCATCGTGTTCTCTTATTTTCTAAGCGGAAGAGGCTGCAACAGGGGAGGAAACAGGGATGGACCGAAAATTTGAACGCATTGTCTTAAAGTTGAGCGGTGAAGCATTGGCCGGCGAACAGGGGTACGGCATAGATCCGAAAACGGTTGACAGCATAGCCGATGATATCGTTGAAGTGACGAAACGCGGTATTCAAGTCGCTATTGTTGTCGGCGGCGGCAATATTTGGCGCGGCCTTTCCGGCAGTGCCGAAGGCATGGATCGCGTGTCTGCCGATTATATGGGCATGCTGGCCACGGTCATGAATTCCCTGGCTCTTCAGGATGCGCTCGAAAAACACGGCGTCGCCACACGTGTGCAAACCGCCATTACCATGCAGCAGGTTGCCGAGCCGTATATCCGCCGCCGGGCGATTCGCCATATGGAAAAAGGTCGCGTCGTTATTTTCGGCGCCGGTACGGGCAATCCCTATTTTTCGACCGATACGACGGCGGCCCTGCGTGCGGCGGAAATTGAAGCCGACGCCATCCTCATGGCCAAGAAATTCGTTGACGGCGTCTACGACAGCGACCCCAAGCTGAATTCGGGTGCCAGGAAGTTTGACAAACTTACCTATCTCGACGTAATCAAAAAGGAACTGGGCGTCATGGACGCGACGGCTACGACCTTATGCATGACCAACGACATCCCCATCCTGGTTTTCAGTATTGACATTCCGGGCAATATAATTGATGCCGCAGCCGGTAAGGAAGTGGGTACGATAGTCGACAAAGGGGAATAAAAAAGGTATCATATACGTAGAAATCTCCCGATAAGGAAGTGATTGCCATGGAAATTCAAGACTTGTTAAATGAATGTGAAGTTAAAACGGATAAAACGATTGAAACGTTCAGACGTAATCTGGCGTCTATCCGTACGGGCCGTGCCAGTACGTCGCTGCTGGACCGTGTCACGGTTGATTATTACGGTACGCCGACACCTGTAAATCAGGTTGCCAATATTTCCGCACCCGAACCGCGGCTGCTCACCATTTCGCCGTGGGATCGGACCATGCTCGGTGAAATCGAGAAGGCTGTCCTGAAATCCGATTTGGGCCTGAACCCTAATAATGACGGCACGATTATCCGCCTGGAAATTCCGCAGCTCACGGAAGAGCGGCGTAAAGAGTTGAGTAAGAAAGTAAGTAAGGAAGCGGAAGAAGCAAAAGTTGCCGTCCGGAATATCCGCCGTGACAATAACGACGCCGTTAAAAAGATGGAGAAAAAAAAGGAAATTACGGAAGACGACAGTAAGGAAGCCCAAATGAAAATTCAGAAGATTACGGACGCCAAGATTAAATCTATTGACGAGATCAAGGATAAGAAGGAAAGAGAAGTTATGGAAGTATAATGAATATACGAGATTTTTTTGGCATGCCGTTGCGGTATGCCAAATCTTCGTTAGAGAAGGAAAATATCCCTTACAAGATCACGTATACGGAATCGGGAAGCCGTTTTTTTTCCTGTGATCCTGCGGCGCTTTATGTAGTGCGTGCTGAAGAAAAAGACGGAAATGTCCGTCTTCTCGTCAACAGGAGTATGGGTATGAGCGATTCTGTACGGGCTGTACTTGAAAAGAAGGAGAACTGAAGTATGCTCAGCAAGTTTTTTTCCGTGTCCGGCGAACCCCGGGCCGACCGTCATGACGATAAACCGGATATAAATACTATTCCCCGTCACGTTGCCGTTATTATGGACGGTAACGGCCGTTGGGCCAAGCGCCGCGGGCTGCCGCGCAGCGCCGGGCATAAGGCGGGCGCCGATACGCTGAAAAAAATAGTTGCCGCCGCCGGAGAGCTGGGTGTAAAGGTTCTTACCGTGTATGCTTTTTCTACTGAAAATTGGAAACGTCCGGCTGAAGAAGTAACATATATTATGGATCTCATGTATACGTATCTGCAAAAGAACCTGCTTGAATTAGGGAAAAATAATGTCCGGTTGCGTTTTATCGGTGACAGAAGCCGCCTTTCCGGTCCGCTGCAGGAGATATTTGCCGAAGCGGAGGCAAATCTTGCCGCCAATACGGGATTAAGCCTCAATGTGGCTGTAAATTACGGCGGGCGGGCGGAAATTACCCGGGCCGCACGGCAAATCGCTCTTGCCGTGGAAGCAGGCGGGTTGCGTGCGGCCGACGTGACGGAGGAGCTGGTTGCCTCGTATTTGTATACGGCTCCCGAAAATGATGTGGATCTGCTTATCCGGTCCGGCGCTGATACGCGTATCAGCAACTATTTGCTGTGGCAGAACGCATATGCCGAATTCTGGTTTACTCCCCTGTGCTGGCCGGATTTCACAAAGGAAACGCTGATAGAGGCGATTAAGTCTTTTCAAGGCCGGGAACGTCGTTTCGGCGGCTTGAAGTAAGGAGAACTGATATATGTTGGTAACACGTGTCATCTCGGGTATCGTCGGTGGCGGGGCCGCCGTTTTTATCATTTATGAAGGAAGCTGGCTGTTCTTCGCTTTACTGTCGTTCCTGATGCTCGGCGGATGGATTGAATATACAAAGCTCGTCCGTGCGGCAGGAGAAAAAATGCCGTGCGGCACAATTGCCGTCTGGCTGCTTGCCGTCCTGTTCGCCCTGGCTTTTAACAGTGTAAAAGGGCTTACTCTTTTAGCGGTACTCCTGCCTTTCTTTCTTTTTTTACGCACAGTTTTCAAGTACGGCAGAATAAGACCGGTAAATTCGGCATATGCGCTGTACGGCACCGTATATGTAGGCGCGGGGTTTATAGCTATGTTCGCCCTGCGGAGCGGTTTGATCGGTTCCTATTTTCGTGACGATTTCGCTGCGGTTATGCTTGATCCGGGTCGATTTTTCATGTTCCTCGTCCTCTTCAGTGTATGGGCCAGCGATACGTTCGCCTATTTTGCGGGACGCGCTTTCGGTAAAAATAAATTATGTCCCGCCATCAGCCCCGGGAAAACGCTGGAAGGGGCTTTGGGCGGTTTTGTAGGCACCGTCGCCGTAGCTTTGATCGTTTCGCTCGTTTTCCGCTTTTCTGTTCTGCACGGCGTTATTATCGGTTTAATCGTGGCCATAACCGCGCCTCTCGGAGATTTGACTGAATCCGTATTGAAACGGACCTGCGGGGTTAAGGATTCGGGGGCTTTAATTCCCGGTCACGGCGGTATTTTAGACCGTTTCGACAGTCTTCTCATCGCCGCGCCCGCTGTATATGCCTATTTGGTTCTCGCCGCATAACGGCCTCTCGGAAAGGAGCGCGTTTTGGGTATTACAATTCTGGCAACTGTCTTTGTGTTCAGTATAATCGTTTTTGTACACGAGCTGGGGCATTTTCTGACGGCAAAATTAACGGGAATGCAAGTTGACGAATTTGCTATCGGGTTCGGCCCGAAACTTTGCGCCTGTAAGCGCGGGGAAACGCTGTATTCCTTACGCGTTATACCTCTCGGCGGCTTTAATAAAATTGCCGGTATGACTGAAGAAGAAGAGCTTACGGCGCGGTCGTTCCTGAATAAACCGGTCCTGGCGCGCCTTCTCGTCATCAGTGCCGGCGCCGTCATGAATTTCATCCTGGCTTTTGTCCTTCTCTGGGGCATTATTTTTGTCAACGGTATCGCTACCGTTTCGACAGAGCCGGTTATCGGCACGGTCATGGAAGATTCCGCCGCTGCGGCCGCCGGGTTGAAAGCGGGTGATCGCATTACGTCCATAAGCGGCAGTGCCGTGACCACCTGGCAGGATATACCCGATACCGTTACCAGGCACAGCCGGGAAGTCGTCACCGTTGAATTTGAACGCGACGGCCGCGGCAATTCGGTTTCTCTTATTCCGAAAACGGACAGCCAGACTAAGCGTCCGCTTTTAGGCGTTGTTCCCGTCGTTACGTCGGAGCAGAAGGGCTTTGCCGCCGCCGCCGGCTGCGCGGCGGAACGCACGGCGGCTCTCGGTTCAATGATGCTGGGCGGTTTATATCGCATGGTGACGGGAACGGAAAAGGCGGAGCTGGCGGGACCTATAGGCGTGGCTCAATTGGCCGGCCAGGCCGCGTCTGTCGGCTTTGTCAATCTTCTTACGTTTACGGCCTTTCTCAGTCTTAACTTGGGGATACTGAATCTCCTTCCCATACCGATGCTGGACGGCGGTTATATCATCCTCATCATGCTGGAAGGACTGACACGGCGGCGCATGCCGCAAAAGGCTTTATATTATATTCAAATGACAGGGGTCATTATTTTAGCCGGTATGTTTATTTTTGCAATGCTCCAGGATATAAGCAGATTTTAAAGAGGTCATATGTTACGTAGAAAATCCCGTGCCGTTAAGGTGCGCAATCTCATAATCGGAGGAGATGCTCCCGTTTCGGTCCAGACGATGTCGACGATAAGTCCCGCAGACAGCGAGTCGGCCCTGATCGATGCACAGCGGTTGGCCCTTTGCGGCGCCGAACTGATTCGCTTTGCCGTCCCCGATATGAAAGCGGCAAAAGGACTTGCCGCGGTGGTGAAAGGATCGCCCGTACCGCTGGTGGCGGATATCCATTTCGACCATATGCTCGCTTTGCAGGCCGTTGCGAGCGGGGTTGACGCATTACGCATCAATCCCGGCAATATCGGCTCGGATGATAAGGTGGCGGCCGTCGTCGCCGCGGTAAAAAAGAAGAATATCCCTATCCGTATCGGCATCAACAGCGGCTCTCTGCCGGCAGATATACTGGCGGCATATGAGGGGCATCCGACGGCGGAGGGAATGGTTGAAGGCGCGTTGCGGCATATCCGTATATGCGAACGGCTTGACTGCAGGGATCTCGTTGTGTCCCTGAAAGCGTCGGATGTGCCTCTGATGATAGAAGCGTATTCGCTCCTTGCCGATAAGGTGGAGTATCCTTTGCATCTGGGCGTTACGGAAGCGGGCCTGCTGCGGGAAGGCACCGTCAAATCATCTATCGGTATAGGTACGTTGCTTTATCGGGGAATCGGCGATACTATCAGGGTCTCGCTTACGGATGATCCTGCGGAGGAAATTAAAACGGGCCGCCTTATCCTTTCCTCTCTGGGCCTGCGGCATTTCGGCCCCACGTTAGTATCATGCCCCACCTGCGGCCGAACGCGGGTCGGATTGATTCATCTGGCCCGAGAAGTGGAGCAGGCCCTGGAGAGAATTGAAGAACCTTTGAAAATTGCTGTCATGGGCTGTGCGGTCAACGGCCCCGGTGAGGCGCGGGAAGCGGATTTCGGTATTGCCGGGGGCGTCGGTAAGGGGATCATATTCTCGCACGGGAAGGTATTGCGTACTGTGCCGGAGAAAGAGCTGGTACCGGCTCTTCTCGAAGAAATTAACGCCTACAGGGCTGACAAAAAATGTGTCCCGCAGTGAACCGCTCCGTAAACCGGAATGAGAAAATCCGGAGTACGGAGCGGTTTGTTTTTTAATGAGAATTTAATCTTTTTTCTTCCTCTTTTTTCAGAATTATCTGCCATACTGAGCAGTGAAAGAAAAAGGAGGAATGAAGATGAGCAATAAAGAAACCTTTGACTGGTACGGCGTCATGTCGGGGCTGGAAGCTGTCGATACCGTTCCGGAAGAACTGGAAAATACCGCCGCCCGTCGTCTGGGCAAAGCCTATCTATGCGCTTTCAGAACGGGCGACGATAAAGAAAAATACTGGCTTTTGGCGGAAACGCTGTTTCTGCGCCTGGCTGATACTGCCCCGTCCCGTTATGTGTATTCCGTCCTCGCCGGACTCTACAGGCAGGCCTACGGCGGCAGCCCCGGAATCGGGACGAAAACAAAAGAAGAGCTCCTTCATAGGGCGCTTGACTGTTACGAACGCCTTTATAACGATCATCCCGATGAATATGAACTTTATGAATATGCACATCTGCTATATAAAAGCTCTTCCGTCTTTTCCGCCGCCTCAGGCGTCCGGGAACGGCTGGAACGAAAAGAAAAAGCGTACCGTATATATGGCGAAGTCATGGAGGCATATAACAGAAATAACAATAAAAAAACGGTTGAACGGCCGTATATCCGGGCCGCGTACGGTCTTTGCCGCTGCGGGCTGGAGTTATACGGGTATGAAACCCCGTTACAGAAGGAATATGTGCTTCTGACGGGCGGATATTACCTTTCGGAACGGGCGAAGGAAGTAAAGAAAACCGTCTTTTATACGCTTTGCAGAGCTGTTGACAGCGTCCGCAGATATGAAAATATTCCCACGGTCATGGAGGACGGTTGCCGGTATTACGACTGTGATTACCGTTATGAAGCGCCGTGGGATATTTATTATATGATGGGGCGGCTCTTTCTCTTTGCCGTAAAATATAATATCTTGCAGAATCGATCCGAGCCGGTACGGTCCTGTGAAAAATACTTCACGTACGCGGCCATACTTGACAGAAAACGGCGCAGTGAGGGCCTGCCTGTCAGCGGATTCTCGCATATGTATCATTCGTTATGTGATTTTTATCTTATGTGCGGCACTGAAGAAAAATTAGGCGCCTTTTTGAAGAAATACGGGGATTATATGGAACCGTCGTATATAGAGCTGACAAACCTGCGTTTGGCCCTGAAAGCAGGGAACTATGAAAAAGCGCGTGCCTGTTTAAACGCGGCGGCCGGCCGGCCTTCGTCCCTGCCGCCCCGTAAGGCAACGGTTTTAAAAGACCTCTTAACGGTTCTTGAAAAAAAGGACATGAGCGGGTTAGGGCGGTCGTATAAGCCGTATGAAATGAAACTGTTTGCAGAGGTATTACAGAAAAAGAACCGCACTGTCCGGACATACAGTGCGGTGTAAGGATGTACCCGTTTTAGATAAAGATGTATTTGCAAATGAAGAGAACGGCCAGGACATACATGAGAATACTGATCTTTTCCCGTTTCCCCGTCAGCAGATTGATGAGTACATAGGAGATAACGCCGAAGGAAATGCCTTCCGACACGCTGTAGCAGAAGGGCATGGCAATAATTGTCAGATAGGCGGGGATCGATTCGGTTAAATCATTGAATTCGATGCCCGTAATGGCGCCGAGCATGAGAAATCCCACGATAATTAACGCAGGCGCCGTGGCAAAAGCCGGTATCGCCAGGAACACGGGCGAGAGGAAGAGGGAAAGGAGAAAGAAGAGAGCGACGAAGACGGCCGTAAGCCCTGTCTTGCCGCCTTCACTCACGCCGGTGGCGCTTTCGACAAAGGTCGTTACCGTGCTTGTTCCCATAACGGCTCCGGCCGTCGTGGCTACCGCATCGGCCATAAGGGCCCCTTTAATGCGCGGCAGCTTTCCGTCCGCGTCAAGCATATCGGCTTTGGACGAAACGCCGATCAAGGTCCCCAACGTATCAAATATATCTACGAACAGGAAGGCAAACATGACGACGAAAAAATCAAGGGTCAGCATATTCGTAAAGTCAATTTTACCGAATATGGGAGCCATGCTGGACGGTGTAAAAGCGGCGGCGCCGGCGGAAAAATTCGGAATTACACTGAACATATGCTGAGCCGGATCGGGGACGTAAAGTCCGGTTAACTCGCAAATAACGCCTAAAATCCACGTGAAGAGAATGCCCCAGAGAATATTGCCGCGAACTTTACGCTGCATGAGAATCGCCGTAAACAGCACGCCTAAAAGAGAAAGGACCACCGTGATGCCTACTGTATGGAAATTGCCGGAGCGGAGTGACTCTTTAAAGGAAAACAGTGAGATTTTTGTCGCCGCGTTGGCGACGACGACCTGGGCGTTAAAAAGGCCGATGAGGGCGATAAAAAGACCGATACCGGCGGACACGGCTTTTTTCAGCGTCATCGGGATGGCATTAAACAGGGCTTCGCGGATATTTGTGAGGGAAAGTACGATAAAAATTATACCTTCCACGAAAACGGCGGATAAGGCCGTTTCCCAGGAATATCCCATCTGGAGGACTACCGTATAGGCAAAGAAAGCGTTTAAACCCATGCCCGGGGCTAAGGCGAAGGGATAGTTCGCAAACAAGGCCATGAGAACGGTGCCCAGGCAGGAAGCCAACGCCGTCGCCGTTAAGATTGCGCCCTTGTCCATTCCCGTAGCGCTCAGAATAATAGGATTGACGGCCAGAATATAGGCCATCGTCATGAAGGTCGTAATACCGGCAAGAAATTCGGTCTTTACGGTAGTACCGTTTTCATGGAGGTGAAAGAGGTGATTGAGAATACCTTTTTCTGCTGTCATGATGCACACTCCTTTTCAGAATTCGAGTAATAAAATACAGGGAACGTCGTATTAACCCGGGACTTTAGTTATCAGTTAAACGGGTTACCCGTAAGAAGTTCATACGCTTCCTTGTATTTGGCGATCGTTTTTTCGATGACAGCATCGGGAAGGAGATAGCCGCTGTCCTTGTGAGCCGATAACCAATCGCGGACAAACTGTTTGTCATAGGACGGCTGAGGCCGGCCGGGCGCATATCCTTCAAGCGGCCAGAAACGGGAACTGTCGGGGGTCAGCATTTCGTCGCCTAAGATGACGTCGCCCTTTTCGTCAATACCGAATTCAAACTTCGTATCGGCAATGATAATGCCTCTGGAAAGTGCGTAGTCCGCACATTTCCGGTACAGTGCAAGCGTGTAATCGCGCACTTTTTCCGCATATTCACGCCCTTTTCCGGGAAATGCTTTTTCCACTGCGTCGACGCTTTGTGCAAAGGAGACATTTTCGTCATGATCACCCAACTCGGCTTTGGTACTCGGCGTAAAAAGCGGCTCGGGCAATTTTTCCGCTTCTTTTAATCCTGCCGGCAAGGAAATCCCGCATACCGTACCGCTTTCCCTGTAGCTTTCCCAGCCGCTGCCGGTAATGTAACCGCGGACAATGCATTCTAAGGGAATCATGTTCAATTTACGGCATTTCATGCTGTTGCCGCTGAACCGTTCCTGCCGGAAAAATTCGGGCATGTCCCGGACATCTGTCGAAAGCATATGATTAGGCAGAATATCTTTGGTGAAGTTGAACCAGAATGCGGACATTTGCGTGAGGATCGCACCTTTATGGGTAATGCGGTTTTTCAGTATGTGGTCAAAGGCGGAAATACGATCGGTCGCAACCATGATGATGCTGTCGCCGATATCGTACACTTCACGTACTTTGCCGGATTTATAAGGTTTGTATTCCTTCATGACTTTGCCTCCCTATATATAACTGTGTTTTAACATATATACTATATCACGATTAATACGGGGCGTCGACTTTAAAGGAAGGGCGGATTTTCAATCAGGACAAAGAGCCGGGCCGGTTCCCCGCATTGAAACGGGAAACCGGCCCGGCTCTTATAGCTTTCAGAAACCGTCTTGGCTGTTTTATGATATCCCTTTGTACGTATCAGTATGTTCTGAAGACGCCCGTGACGACGCCGAGGAGTTTACAATTGCGGGTAATAATGGGGTCGTACGCATCATTTTCCGGTTGAAGCCGGATATGATCTTTTTCCATGTAGTAGCGTTTGACCGTCGCTTCGTCTTCCAGCAGGGCGACCACGATCTGTCCGTTGCGCGCCATATCCTGTTGACGGACAATAAGTAAATCTCCTTCGAGAATACCTGCATCTTTCATACTGTCACCGCGGACGGTCAGCATGAAACAGTCATCCTCACCGACGAATTCGGCGGCAAAAGGGTAAACATCTTCAATACATTCTTCCGCCAATATAGGGGCGCCGGCGCGTACGGCCCCGACCAGGGGAAGGGGAACGACTTTCTTGGAACGCCACGAGCCTTCGTCAAGAAGCTCTATTTTTCTGTTTTTGGCCGGATCGCGACGGATAAAACCGAGATTCTCCAGGTCCGTTAAATACCCGTGTACAGTGGAAGTGGAACTAAGACCCACTTCGCTGCAGATTTCCCGGACGGACGGGGGATACCCGTACATATGCACGCATTTGCGTATATATTCTAAGATCTGCCGTTGTCTGGTAGTCAGGGACGTTTCCGAATTCAGCATATTTTTCACCACTCCCATGTCAAGTTATATGTTAATTATAATCAATGCCGCAAAGAAAAGCAAACATTTGTTTCCCTTTTGCTTGACAGAACAAGCGTTCGGCGATATAATAAAACCGTCGAAAGAACAATTGTTCGCTGAACATCCGTTCTCACCAGGCTACAGGAGTGATATGAAATGAAAAAGAAACTTCACAAATCCAATACTACATCCCGGAGGATCCGGTTTTTTCTCATTGCCGTTTTTCTTGCCGCGTCTTTTACCCAATTGGGTTGGACAGGGCCGTCCCATAAAGAATATATTTCCGTTCAGGTGCATCGGGGCGATACGCTTTGGCAGATTGCTTCCCGCGTGACTGCCGCCGACGCCGATGTTCGCAATACGGTTTTTGATATTGTGGAAGTAAACAGGCTCGGACATAATCAGGACATTTATCCCGGTCAGATACTTCAGGTACCCGTAGATCGTGCCGCTGCCGCACAAATTAACGATCATCCCGGAATTTCCGATTCATAAAATGAAGAGCCTCCGTTTAATAAAGAGCCCCGTTTCCTTGTATGGACAAAATACAGGATATGCGGCTCTTTTAATTTACAGGAGAAAAATTTTAAGCATAATTTCTCATGTATCTTCGCCCGTAATTTTAAAGACCGGATTATCAATCAGCCTGTCGGCTTCATCAATATAGCGCCGTACAACGGCCTGAGATTTATGGCGGGTCTGACGCATGATTTGCCGTTCTTCCACCTTGTGCTGCGCCGCAGAGGTGGCAAACCCGTGGCGTAAGCTGTGAGCACCGTAATCCTTCGGATTCATGCCGACCGCTTCCGCGTATTTTTTCACGATAAGAGCAATCGATTTATCGGATATATGCGTTTTCCGCACAGACCGTTTTTTTGTAAAGCCTCTGAAAACGGGGCCGGTTGTTATTCCGGCCGCCTGCAGCCAATGCCGCAGGGCCCGGACGGCGTCAACGGATTCGTCTCCTACGGCGGGTATGGCGACTATTTGGCCTTGGCCGGACTTGTCGGTCTTGGCGTTACGAATGGTGATTAAAAGGCCCAGCCGGGAAAAACGCAGGTCTTCCACATTAAGCGCGGCTATTTCGGAGCGTCTCATAGCTCCGTAGAAGCCTATAAGCAGAATAGCGCGGTTCCGCGCCTGTTCCAGTGCGTGCCCGTCCGCATGGCGGAGCATTTCTTTGAGATCGTCGAATAAAATCGGCATTTTTCCCTGCTGTAAAGTACCTTTCATGCGTTTGATGCCGCGTAATGCGTCTTTTACGAGCGGCATACGGCAGGGATTGTCGGTAAGGCCCGCCGCATCGTAATTTTCCGTTAACGCGCTGATGCGCCGGGCTACCGTATTGGCTTTGGCGTTGTCGGCCAGGTCGTTTATGTAATTGACGATCGTCTCCGGCGCGGCGGGGAAATAGGCTTGTCCCTGCTGCGAACACCAGTCACAGAAATCCTTCCAATCCGAGGCATACGCGTCAATCGTATTGTCGGCACGGGCGACATAAATACTTTGCCGGGCCTTGGCGGACAGCCCTTTATTATTTTCGATGAGCACAGGTTGCCCTATGTAAAAGTGATCCAAGCCTTCATAAGCCATGATTTTGCCAGCTCCTTGAGATACATACAATTCTGTTACTTCCGATAATTTAACGTTATCGGAAGTAATTGCTTTCCCTGTTATCATACCATGAATCTTTAACGTTTTCACTACCCGTTTATAAAATAATCGCTTAGTGCAGGGATCTATGTATTAGCCGATGAATTTTTTCGAGCGGCTTCAATAACATTTCTAAAGTCATCCGTACTGTATACAAGACCCTTATACGTAAATATTTTGTCAAAAGGATTGATGCTCACATGATAATATACATGCCCCTCAGGATATATGCGAAAATCAATTTCCAATGAATCTTCCGTTTCTTCTACATGTTCCAAGTTATAGGAATAACATACGGGAATAATTTCATTTCCGGTTATGGCGTCAGACACGCCGAAACCGTTAATCCAAAGAGCCATTCTAAATTCGGTAGGATCTATAATGATTTTAATCCGTCCTTGTAGAAACAACCGTTCACAGCGGTATTCTCCCATAACGTGCGCCTCCTGTATAAAGTCATTCCATACAGTAAAGAATTTGTCCTGTATGGTCATTCTCTCCGGGCGCGATATTCCTTAACGCACCAGATGGCGTGTTGCCGGAGTTCGTTTATCAATATTTCTGTCGATAAATCAATGATGTGCTCATTCGTGATCCAAACCGTATGTTTGTAATACACACTGCCGTCAAAGGATATTCGGCGGCACCAATGACCGTTTGTCTTAACGACCTGAAGATAACCGATATAGCCGCCAAGAGTGACTCGGCCTCTTGCAGCAGTCCGTATCCTATAGTCAGCCGATCTTCTCTGAAGCGGAGAATGTTGTATCGTTCCCCGGGATCAAGAGCAAAGAGTTTTGATAAGGTATACAGAGCGGCTCCCATGCCGACACCCGTTAACAACATAAATCCCGCTATTACCGATTTCATCATGTCATACCTCGCTATTTTTCAGATCAACTGTCCGTTACTATCTCATTGAGCGCTGTTTCTCCGATACCCTCTATATTTCCTTTCAACATATCACTCCGGGAAAACGGTCCACCAACTCAATATTTCACTCAAGGGGACGTTGCCGACAAAATAGGCCATGAATCCCCATAATACGTAAGCGGCTCCGTACAAAAGCGCCTTGTAGAGAAACGGGAGAGATACAAAAAATGCAATAATTATGGCTCCTATGATAAAGGTGCGTTTTCGGTTATCCTTACGCTTCATCGTTTTTACCCTCAGTGTTACGCTCCGAGGCGAACGTACGGGCAAGGAATACCGGCCCATGCCTCTGCTCGCTCCAATCCTTCAAAAAAATCATTGCCGCCCAAATCTTTTCTTACCGTTTGGTTATGAATTTTCATAAGCAGTTCCCCATTGTTTCGCCCGTTTCTTTTTCCGTGTTGCCGACAGCGCAGATTATGTCCCATGTATCCGTATGGGGAATTATATTTCGAACCATATAGTCTTTCATGGCACGCAGTACCTGGTCCTTAGTCTGCCCGCTTCGGCTGAAAACGGTACTCTTTATATCATCCCCTTTGCTGACTTCCAGAATAAAAAGCTGTCCGCCTTCGTAAGCGGTCTGCATGAAAGGCGACTTTAAAATCGAATGCGGCGGCATCAGGATCAGATAGTCGATACGGCCGGTTTCCAACCGATCCACAGCTTCTTTTACCTGCTCAAAAGTAACACGTCCCGTCACGCCTGAATCTGTTTCCAGCCGCCAGTGACGGAATAATTTTTCTGTTTCTTTTCGGAGCAAAGGTTTTTTTAAAGCTGCCGTGAGAATCGGAACGGGGATCAGTACTGCCAAGATCAAAGGAAAAAGAACGGGCAGACCGGTAATAAGGGAAGCCATACGTCCGGATCGCGTGTTGCTGCGGTCAAAATTACTGTTGACCGTATCTGAAATATGATTCATATACTCCGCCAATTCGGGGTACTGAAACGATAGCCGGACGAAAAGGCACAAAATAATAATTACCGTTATAAAGGCTGTTATAATCAACCGCTTCGCTGCCCGATTGCAGACGGTTTTCTTTTCCTCCGGGGACAAGGCATCCATTTCCGGCATACCTTTACTCCACTTTACGGCACGTTCTTCTTCTGTCATACAGTCTTCCTCCGCGATATGCCCCGCAGGCGCTTAATAATGATGTCGATTTCCGGTTTATAAAGCGACATGCTTATGATACTCACAGTATGTATATTATACATGAGCCTGCGTCGTATGTAACGTGATTTATTGCCGGGTCTGTATGTTTTTTACGGGAGAGATTCGTTTATTTTATCATACAGTTTATTGTAATTACAGGAATATGATATAATGTACACAATTTTAAACCGTGCCGGAAAGGATTTATTTTTATGACATATATACTCATTTGTTCTTTTTCTTTCGTATTGACGATGTTGCCGCCGGTATATCTTCGCTATCTCCCGTTTCAGAAAATATTGCAGCCTGTGCAGAAAAAACGCCTGAAAACGGGATATGCCGTCATATCTTTGGGCGAAATCGCCGTTCTGGCAATTCTTACGCAGGCCGGCCTGATCGCTTTCAACTGGATATCCCTTAAAATATTGATCAGCGTCTGCTGGCTCCCGTATTTTTTCCTGAATGTACTGTTCATCCGTCAGCACCTGGCTCAGCATATTTTTATTCTGGGGATGCAGTCTATCTATACGATTACGATCCATACGCTGGCAGTCAATGTACTTTTTTTTCTCCTTCCTGACGCCTGTGATTTTTTTGATTACCTTCTGCCGTACCTGTTTTTGTACATAGCCCTGTTTTTCCTCTGTATGCCGATCATCCGGGATTTCTTCATAGAAATTTTTGTCCATTACCGGGCCGTTCAAAAGCAGTATTTCTGGAAACAGAGCTGCCTTTTGCCCTTCCTTCTTATCCTCAACCACAGCTTTTTCTGGATTAACCCGCTGCAGCTGGCACGGGAGCACCTCTTCCCGCGCCTGTGTATGGCCCTCTGCGCCCTCATTTTCGGAAAATGTGTACTCATCGGCCTCAGGGAGCTGGACGAGCGGTTGACCCTGTATAAAAATAATTATGATCTTAATGCTCAAATCAACGCGTTTACTCAATATGCCGATTCATTGAGGAACGCGGAAAAAAAGCTCGCCCTTTTCCGACATGACAGCCGCCATCAGCTGCATATCTTAGCGGCGATGATCGAAGAAAAAAAGAACGATGAAGCGCTTATGCTGATACATAAGCTTAATGAAGAAATAGATCAGACTAAAATCCGGCAGTTCTGCCGAAATACAATGGTCAATGCGGCACTTTCCGTTTACATACGCAAGGCGGAGGATGCCGGTATTCCCGTTCAGTGGCAGTTGGACATCCCCTCTTCCCCTCCCCACACAAAAACAACCGTAGACGCGGGGCTGGCCATTGTGTTATCAAACCTCATGGAGAATGCCGTTTATGCCAGTCTGCAGCAGCCGGCGGGACGCAGAAAAATTGAATTGGCCGCCCGGCATACTCACGGTACGTTAATGTTCATGATCAAAAACAGGTATGACGGTACTGTACAGTTCGATGTACGGGGATTGCCGATCACGAACAGGCAGGGACACGGTCTCGGCATGAAATCATTGGAACAATTCCGGAAAAAGACCGATGCCACTGTTCTCTGTACGCATGAAGGCGGCTGGTTTTCCGTTTATTTACAGTTCGATATCGAAAAAAATATCCGGTTGTTGTAAGATTTCCGGTAAAACGCCTGTCCGCCCTTTCCGCGGTAAAATCATAATAAGGGAATACCCCCGTCCCGGAGATATCTCCGGGACGGGGGTATTTTTATATAAGCAGTGTGCGGCAGGAGGAGCGATACTGTAAATTTAAATCTCAATGTGGGGAAACAGCTGACTGCTCCGGGTGTTATCTGCCTTCCTGCTCATCCCCGATATATTGTCGGCATGAAGTAAGATACGAAAATTCGCGTTACCGCGTATTTGCTTCGATCATCGAAAGTTCCGGCTGGAATTCCCGAACGAGCTTCATGTCGGCCTGCACGCCTCTTTTCAGTGCATTGTAAATGATCATCGCCATTTCGTACCGGGTCATGGTCCTGTCGCCATGATAATCGCCGTCCGGATACCCTTCGACAATGCCGTTTCCTGCTAAGGTTGAAACGGCTTCATATGCCCAGTGATTTTCGGGAATATCCGGGAAATCCTTATATGCATTGGGATTGAAGATATTTAATATATTATCCAGACGGGCTTCTAACAAGCTGACCTTGTTTTGCAGCGTATCGATCTTCCGTTGAGCGGCCTTGCTGATACCGCGTTCATGGCTTCCTTCACCGAACTTGAAGGACAGGCTGGCGTTGTACATATTGTCGCCGTAACCTACGGTGCTGCTGACACCGAACAGGATATTATCATTCGGCCGGTAGAACGCGCCGATCGCTGCGGCATGTTCGCTCTTATATGAGCCGAAGCCGACAGCAAAACTGAGTTTCGATGTCGCGTCATAATCAACGGGATGGAGTCCCGCCAGTGCCGCGGCACCGGCCCCGACTCTGCTGAGATCACGGTTCCAGCGTTCTATGCGCTGATTGGTCCGGAACAGCTGGCTTCCGTTCACGGCATCCATGCTGGTATCGCTGAGCGTTCCGTCTGCGACGTTGATGATTTTCTGCTCATTGGCGTTGATGCCGTTATTGTCGATGTATGTCTTGTTGCCGATCTTATAGGAGGCTGCCTTGACATCACCGGTGACATCCAGGTTGTTATTCATGACAACATCGTTGTTGAATGTCGTATTCGTAGCCGTCATCGTCATGGAGGTGGTACCTACATTGTTGATAAGCTGTGTCCTAGCCGTATGCGTAATGTTTTCGGCCGTCAGGACATCATTACCTTTCACGTCGGTGATCCGGTCGCCGCCTACGGTGGTGGACTGACTGCCCGCCACGTCGGTGGCCTGATTGCCGCCTACGGTAGTCGTTTGATCTCCTTTGTAGTCTTCCACGACATCGCCCTCAACGGTTTCGGTCAGCTTACCGTCCACAGTGTTGGTCTGATCGCCTTTGACGTGGGTGGTCTGATTCTTGTCGACAGTAGTCGTCTGGTTGCCCTTATAGTTTTCCTCGACATCACCCGTAACGGTTTCGGTCAGCTTACCGTCCACAGTGTTGGTCTGATCGCCTTTGACGTGG